>Ga0208461_1001000_pt1 | contig 26343 bp, 16 predicted proteins | sample AD_JPNTR4_MetaG_FD_184448 | JGI IMG/M metagenome (GOLD analysis project Ga0208461, IMG submission 184448) | Active sludge microbial communities of municipal wastewater-treating anaerobic digesters from Japan - AD_JPNTR4_MetaG (SPAdes) (version 2) | ecosystem: Engineered > Bioreactor > Anaerobic...
CTTTTTTTCCAAGAATAAGTACTTCTATTTTAACATACCATAATTTATTTTATCATAACTTTCTGTGTTCCCCTTCTATAGCAGGTTTTGAATTAGGAAAGTAACCTTTTTTTATGGACATAATCTTTAGATTGGCAGGGTTTTATCGAAGAGAAAAGAGAGGGTTTATGCGCAGTGGGCGCGGAGAGAACGTAGATCGCCGCGTAAGCGCTTCTTCTTTTCGTGGGGCCGACTTCCAGTCGGCCTGTCTCTCTGGGAAGGCTGGGAACGGCGACTTTCAAATTGGTACGGTTTTTTCAAGAGAAAAGAGAGGGTTTCGCGCAGAGAACACAGAGGGCGCAGAGAAAGCTTCTTGGGAACGCCAACTTTCAAGTTGGTATGTTTTCTGGTTTTCAAGAAAAAAACACAGCCTATGCCGAACTGAAGTTCGCGTTCCCAGGCGCTTCCAGAAGTTCCGCGCTCCCAACGGCGTTCACAGGGCGCTTTCAGTTTGATCCCAAAACCTCTCACATTGGAAGATGCTTTTTCAGCTCTTCCTCGTTTTGCATATCTATCAGATCCAAGCCCAAGGTATCGAGTTGGTCGATCGTGAGCGCTTTCAGCTTTTCGTAGTACCTTTCGGGGATTTGCGGGAATTTTTTGGTGATCTGTTTCCAAAGAAGTTCTTCTCGGCCTTCCTCTCTGCCTTTTTCCCGACCTTCTTTTCTGCCTTCTTCTCTGCCTTTTTTGATCCCTTTTGCTAATCCCTTTTCCATACCTTCTTGAAGTAGCTTTTCCGCAATCGTTAGCATCTTTTCACTCCTTTCCATCGATACCGTCTTTATCCGTTCTTTGAGCTCCTCTTGCTCAAAATCCGTCCGAGCGTAAAATAGATATCGGATGTACGCTTCGAAGTATTCTTCGTTCCCTACCGTGCCTCTTGATTCGTCGAAGGATTTCATCGCGTCGAGTACCGTTTCTATGAATACTTCCTTTTCTTCTTCGAAGATCGCTCGGGTGATCCCGAGGAATATCTGTAGCTTCTTCGTCCCTCGTATCGGCTCGTGTTTCGTTGACGAAAAATCATATAGCAAATATTCATAGCTCGGAATCTGGCGTCTATACGCCCCATAGTGTTCTTTCTCAGTTTCGAATAATCCGTCGAAGTCTGTGGAGATCGTCCACTTCCTGTTTCCGTGATAGAAAACGATCGGTATGATGATCGGTAATGGAGACGATGGATCGAGCGACAGAGCCTTGCCCCATATCGCCGTCATATAAAGAGGGGAGTTTCGTTTTCCTGGGAGCGCTAAAAGATAATAGAAAATTTCGCGCAGAGGGTACTGAGAGGGCGTAGATCGCGGCGTAAGCGCTTCTTTTCTTCGTGGGGCTGACTTCCAGTTGGCCTGTCTCTCTGGGAAGGCTATGGGAACGCCAACTTTCAAGTTGGCATGGTTTTTACAAGAGAAAAGAGAGGGTTTCACGCAGAGAACACAGAGGGCACAGAGGGCACAGAGGGAACGGGGGAAGCTTTTTGTGAACGCCTTGGGAACGCCAAACTTTAGTTTGGCATGGTTTAACCTTTTCGCTGGGAGCGTTCCCGAGCGCAACATCGCGGCGTTAGAGCCCCTTCTTTTCGCGACAGCGCGATACATTTAGGGCTGGGAACGCCAACTTTTAAGTTGGCATGTCCTAAAAGAAAAACAGGGTTCGCACAGAGGGCACAGAGAACACAGAGGGCACGGGGGAAGCTTCTTGGGAACGTCCTGGGAACGCCAAACTTTAGTTTGGCATGTCTTCTGGGAACGTCTGGGAACGCCGAACTTTAGTTCGACATAGTTTTTTCTTTTCACTGGGAGCGTTCGCAAGCGCAGCATCGCGGCGTAAGCGTCCTTTCTTTTCGCGACGATGCGATAAGCTTTTGTACGGGCTGATCGCGGGGCTACATCAGTATCGCGAGACTTCGTGGGCTTCCGAAGTCAGCCCGCCGGTTACCCCGCGATGAGCCACAAAGTTCGCCGTTCCCAGAACCCACGCCGATTGTGAAGCCGGCACCACCAGGCGTTCTCAGAGCGGCCTGAAGACATGGAGCCTGAGGAAAATGGAACAGGGGTTTTAAGGGAGCGAAAGGGAGTAGAATTGACTTTCACAAATGTGCCCCCGATATAAACCTCGAAGTTTTGAAAGGTTAGAGGTCAAAGGTCACTAGATATAATCTGTAAAAAATAGCGAGCAGTGGCAAAATGTCAAGGCTCGTTTTTTATTTTTCGCTGTTTATGCCGTTTAGAGGGTCTACCGGTGACAAAGTCAGGGCTTTTACAGCATTTTGTAGCGCTTTTAGTCGAAAGTGGGGCTAACGCGGAAAAAGGCAACAAAAAACGCTCCTGCTGTTTCTTCTCGACCGGAGCGTTTTCTATTCAATTTTCTTTCAAGGTAGGATCGTACAGGAAGAAAAATACTCAAAAACGAGGAGGAGATTAGAAGTTTCCAGTCCTTCAAGGTAGGCTTCGTACTTGAAATGAAAATTGTTATTGGCCGGGAAGAAGCGATTTAACCATCGTGAGCTTTTTCGGCAAGCAAACGCGAGGGTTGCGTTTGCGGCGTTTCCTTGACTTCAAAGTAGGCTTCGTACTCAAATTGGAAAACCGCCTGGTCGTGAAGAAGCGAGTCAACCCTCGTGAGCTTCTTCGGCAAGCAAACGCGGGGTTTGCGTTTGCGGCGTTTCCCTGACTTCAACGTAGACTTCGTACCCGCCAACACTGCTTCCATTCTATCATTGAATTTTCGGGATGTCAAGGGCTTTTATGGGACTTTACTATCGAAATTGGAGTTGTTGTCAAGCTTAAAAAAACCAAAGGTCGTGCCCCGCTAAAGCGCGGGGGTCCTAGGCGTTCACGCGGGTTCGGCGCTCCCAGAAAACTCGCCGACTTAAAAGTTGGCATTCCCAGGCGTTCCCAGGGGCTTTCCAGAGAGACAGGCCGACTTCCAGTCGGCCCCGCGATTTTTCTTCGTTCTCTTCTCTGTGTTCTCTGCGCCCTCCGAGCGAGCTTTTTTCAAGATATGCCAACCTCAAAGTTGGCATTCCCAAGGCGCTCTCATGCGCTCCCAGGGCTCGGCGGTCTCGGTAGGGCGGGGGTTAGGCGTGGAGGATTTTGTAATACGCATCGCTTACGGCAGCGACGACTCGCTCGACTTCGTCTGGGGTGTTGTATCTCCCGTAAGAAATGCGGATCGCGGACTGGGCCCGCTGCTCGGATAGGCCCAGCGCGAGGAGGACGTGGGATGGGGCGTGTTTGCCCGAGACGCAAGCGGCGCCCGTGGAGACGCAGACGCCCTTCAAGCTGAGTACGTTCATCAACGCTTCACCGGATACTCCTTCAAAACCGAGATTGATTAGTCCGGGTAGTCGAGGATTACTGTCCCCGTTGACCCATACTGTCGGGATTTTCGCTTTTATGCCCTCTACAGTATCCTCAACCATTTTCCGCAACCGTTTCGCTTCGGAGTCCATCACGCCAAAGCTTTCTTCGAGCGCGTAACCGGCCGAAACGACACCGGCGACGTTTTCGGTTCCAGCGCGTAGCCCACGTTCTTGTTCGCCGCCGGTCAATAAAGGAGCTAGTTCTATTTCCGCGCGTTTATACAGTATCCCTGCGCCTTTCGCTCCATTGAACTTGTGAGCGGATGCGGTGAGAAAATCCACCGGAAGGCGGGAAAGATCAACGGGGATATGCCCGACCGCTTGCACGGCGTCCGTATGAAATAGAACGCCCCTATTTCTCAGCAACTTCCCTATCGCATCAACCGGCTGGACCGTGCCGATCTCATTGTTGGCGAGCATAATGGAAACCAATCTGGTGTGCGGTTTTATGACGTTTTCCAGGGCGGTGAGATCAACCATTCCCTTCTCATTGACAGGCACGTAAGTGATCTCGACCCCCGATCTTTCGAGGGCTCGGCACGTATCCAACACGGAATGGTGTTCGATTTCTGACGTCACCATATGCGTCGGCTTACCGCGATAGGCGTTCGCTATAGCTCGAATCACCCAATTGTTCGCTTCCGTGCCTCCGGAGGTAAAGAAAATCTCTGTTTCTTCCGCCCCTATCGCTTCCGCCACTTGCCGACGCGCCTGGGTGATCGCCCGTCTCGCCTTCACGCCGAATGAATGCTGGCTAGAGGCGTTTCCATATTCCCCTTGCAGAAATGGGAGCATCTTTTCTAAAACGGTATCGGGTATTTTCGTCGTCGCGGCATTATCCGCATAAATCACGGTCTCGCCCTCACTCGATTGTCGGAATCTATGAAACCGGATATCCGTATTTTTGAATGTCTTCTTAGCCGAAAAGTTCGCAACCGGCGTCTTTGAACTCTTGAATGCGCTCCTCCAAATCCTCGACGGCTATCTCGAGGTGTTCGGCCAAGCATCGCATACAGAGAAGGTTTCTTTGCTCGCGGCCAATGAGTTTTATGTTGAGTCCTACTTCGTCGCGTGTCAAATCCTTCTTGCCACAAATGTAGCAGTTCGCTTTTCTTATCGCCTTCACGTCTTAACTTTCTGACGATTCCCTAACGGTGAACGCAGGAATGCTCTTTCCCTTGTACTCGCTGTCCAATAGGCCTAGTTGAATTTTTATTAGATGTCGCATCTGCATTGCGGGTCTTAAACAATAACGTCGGAATTCGATCGGTTCGATATCTTCCGGTGCGCGTACATTCGGAAATAGTAGTTTCAAGTAGGCTGTCGCAATTCTTTTTACCGCTTCGGTGTCGCGAGTGTCCGCCGCTTCGGGTACGACGATCAACGCGTCAACTATTGCGCGGTAGCTCGGATCGTCGCGTAACTCGTGCAAAATGGAACAAAAATACTCTGAATTCAACGCCCAACCGGAGATCTTCATATCATCGTTCATACGAGGAATTTTCCATCCTTCGATAAAGCCGTGGAAGCGGTCTATGAGCGCGGATTCGTGGAAAACGGGCGGTAGTTCCTCGAACATACTTTCGTACTCGCTCATTTTATCCCTGGGGATGTTACCGCACAGTACGATGCCAGCGTCGGAAGTGCCTTCCACTTTTCCCACGGTGTAAACGCCGTTTTCCATATAGCCTTTGAGGGCGGCGCGCATTTCGTCCAGAGGATGGAAGTTAATGGTCTGCACCTCGTCGAAGACGATGAAATCGTGGCCGGCAATTAACCCGTGCTCTTTCCTCTGGATGTCGTAGAACAACTTGGCGCGGGTCATCAATCCGCCGGAGGATAGCCACCCGAACCGACTGACCCTACCGAAAAGGTACGACTTTCCGGTGCCTTTCGGGGCCAGCTCTACTAAATTGAGCCTTTTCTCCACAAAAGGTAGAAGGCGCGTGAGCATCGTGAGTTTTGCGTCGTCGTTCGCATACCCATCCGCATTATAGTCTATCGCGCCCAGCAGCACATCGATCCATTCTTTGGTCGTGAACTCGTTCCGGGTGTCTTTGTAATAATCCACATCCACTACGTACGGGCAAAAATTCTTGAAACTTCTCAATTGAATTTTGCCTTTGCGTTTGAGTCCGTCGTCGGGCTCCAAGTACTCCAGCTCGACGAGACCCCATATTTCACGGCTTTTTGTCAGATCGTTGGAGCACGTGAACCAGACTTCCGGCGGTATACGCGTCTCCTTCGTCGTCAAACCGAAGTCCGGAAGGCTAAAGGAAACCCCTCCGGTTTTGATATCCACATCGGCAGACACCTTCGCCAAAAAACGCACACGTTCCATTTCGGTGACGATCTTACTCTTGATCGCAGTCCAATCGTCTTTTCGCGGGATATTCTTCCGAATGAAGGCAAGCATCTCCTCTTGGTCGAACTCCCCGGTCTCTAACATAAATTTCTTGAGTAACCAATCCCGCATGAAGGAGGGCAAAGAAAGGCTGGCAAAGAAGTTGCTCTTTTTTAGGTCTTTGAAGACCACCATCTCTTCGAAGCAACTCCGTAATTTATCGATCATTTCGCACGCTCCTTAAAAATCATCTCGTACTTCGATGCCTTTGCTCTTGATTGTGAAGTCCTTGCTGACAATATAGTTTTGATTTTCATAAATTTCCATCTTGTATTGCCCTTTCTTCAACCCCTGCAGGACAACCCTGAAGCGGCTCTTTTCTAGCTTCTCAGCTTTATAATTGGTTCCGTTCACCCGAGTCATAACGTTATCGCAGTCTGGGGTAATAATCAAGATGAGCTCAGCCGCTTTTTTATGACTCACTTCCGCCACGTTATTTTCGAAAGTGACTTGAATACTTCTAGTCTCTAATGTCAGCATGATTATTGGTACGAGAATCTCTTCTAGCGTCGCGCCTCCGTGAACCTCGACGCTCGCGGATCTCGAACCTCTGAACCGTGAATAATCCGCCACGATCGCGTAATCGTTTTCTTTGGTGATGTTGTCTCCCTTGGGTAATACGGCTCCTTGGCAATACCGCCCGCTCGATTTCGCTTCGCATCCTCCACTATCGATTATGATATCCGGGCTGATCACCGCCAGTCTGCTGGCTCCGTGATCAGACGCGATTATTACTGTGTCGAAATCGCCTGCTCGCAGTTTTACCGCCGCTCGCTCGATGGCTTCACGAACGGCGTCGAGTTCTTCCGGCAAGTGTATCGGGTAAGGCGACTTGTGAAAATCATACCCACGCTCGGGATTATGTTTCAGGTCATCGATGGTCTTAATGGGATTTTCTTTTTGGCCTTGCCACTCATCGTAAAACTCCCTGTTCACGCCCGTGATCGTTGGTAAATTCGCCCTCGCGATTGTCGGATCGTATTTCAATTTGAATTCCGCGCATAGTTTTTGGATATACCCCAAATACTCTACTCCCAGAGCATCCAAAAAAATGAGCAGGGTACGATCCGTTTTGATGTCTGAAAAAACCGTTGAACGGGTCGGGAGGGAATTGTAAGGACGTTTCGCTCCGTATACTTTTACTAATTCCGCGAACGATGCATCGACTGTGTTATACACCTTGCATTTCTTATAGGCGGAGAAATAGGCCGTCAAACTCTCATCGACGATCCGATAATCTTGTAAATAGGCGAACAACGCGGGATAGCTCGTTTGAAGATAGTCACCCTTCGCGCCCTCCCCCAAGGCGACGAGAACCTCTTGTTTCTCGCGTTTCGTGTTATCGGTCAAATAGGCGATCCGATCCGTGCCGTGGCGATGGATCAGCGGGATGAAATTTGCGATGTCCGCGTCACTACAGCCTTTCAACAACGTTTTCCTCTGTTCGTAAAAAACAGGGAACCGACTGTCCGATAGACCAATGTCGAGAATAGCGTTTTTCGCGGTCTCTAGCAAATCGTCCGAGGTTGTCGTTTTGGAAACCACGAAACCTAAATAATCTCGGCTGTTTGCGAAGATTTTTAGCCAAATGAAATAGAGCCAGGATACATAATCGTTCGATTTCGCATATTTCAAGAAGCATAGCTCTGGGGGCGAAAAACGGTGGCCTTCTAAATAACGACGGAAGTCCTTCTCGTTCCCATCGAACGCAGCGAGCAACTTCCTCCAGTATTCGGGGGTTCCGTTAGCTGGCGATAGGTTCTTGAATACAGCCGGGTACCTGTTATTCAATTCGGCGAAATGATTTTCGGGATCTATCACCGTAACATTCGCGATTCGTAGCGCTGTCTTCACCTTTCCGGGTGGATTCCCCATTTCACAAGCCTTTAAATAGGCTTTTATACCGTAAACCACCTCATCCTCGTTGACAACAAAATTCTGAGGGACATCCTCCGGGAGGACGACTCGAGATACCGTCCGTGGGTCTTCCTTTATGATATCTTTGAGCACGGGGTACATAGAGGCGCCTAACAGTATGACCACGTGACTCTTGGGCTGCAAAGTCATCGCTTTGTACCGAGTTAGGTATTTCTTTGCTTCGCCAGCTTTGCTGACTAAGTAGTCGCCAAAGCCTAGGAGCAAGGAGTTCCCCTGGCTCGATCGGACGTCTTTTTCTAGTTTTGCGATATCCGGTTCTTTATCAGCCCCAACACAATAGCCGCTGACGTAGATTATTTTTTCCTGCTGATTTGCTTGAAGTACCTCTTGGTACTCCTCCGGTGAAACCACGACTAAAAGGGGAAATTGAGACGCGCTGCCGAAGTACTGCTTTATTTTTGCTATTGTGTCGCGCATTATGATCCCACGCCGCCGTCTTCCAAGATCTCGATACCGACGGTCATATTGCCTTCAACGAGACGTTTCAAGTATTCTTTAAGTTTATCGGAATCCATACTGTCTATGCGGCGTATCACTCTCTGAAAAGGCTCCTGGCTGTATTTCTTTTGAGCCAATTCCTGAATCAGCCAGTTGACATCTGGGTGTCCGCTCCAATCGTAAGGGCTGACGCGCGTACGTTTACTCAAATGCTCTCGAACTTCGTTTAGGTCGGTCAAGACGGCCTTATACCGCCCGAGGATAGCGTCTTGGAAAGCCCTGTCGACGGTTTCTTGATTGCGGAAGTTTTCCCAGTAAGAGATGCCCGTCAAAAATTCCAGGGCGAATTTAACCTCACTTTCTGTGGAGTGATTGAAACTGACCGCGTCGAAGGAACGTTTAAAATCGTCCCATTTGCCCGTCGGCACACAGGCGAGTATGGGAGTGCGGTAGCGTGTTGACCATTCGCGTGGGTCGTCGGTACCGGTCTTCTCCTTCCATAGTTGGCGAAGCTGCAACCGCGCGAGGTTGCTTTGAAAGTCGCTAACGATTTCGCCAACCTTCGAAATAAAGTCTCTCTCATTCATTTCGAAACAATTGATCGGTATTTTTCCGTAAATGTCTGAGATCTCTGCTTCCGAAAAACCCTGCAGCTGGAACGCGCAGGCGTGTGTGAACGCTTCCTTGTCGTTTTTTAAAAAGCTCACGATGCTATAGCCATATTTGACTATAACATCGTAAAACGCCTTAATACCGTCGGTACCGATACTCTTTGCCACGTTGTACAACGCAGGCGCGAAAGACGCGTATTCGGGCAACTTTTTAACGACCTCGTGGGAGACTTTGACGAACTTTAGCTTGTCGCGCCACGCCTCAAATGATGCCCCGACGGTCTGGGTGTCCTTCGCTAAAAGCTCGTTGCTCTTTTTGATAAACTCGTATTCCAAAATCACCTTGCGGATTTGCCCTTCACCGGTTTCTTCGTTCCAAAGCCAAAGCCCCTCGGTGTCATTGCCGAAATGACGTTTGATATCACTGACCACACGGTCATCGGAAACACGGATTTCTTTTGCCAGCTGCCTGAGTTTCCCAGCTTCGAAACCCGCGAGGAAATCGATCAACGCGGAATCGAAGTTCTCTGTTTTGATGAGCGCTTTCAGCTTGTTCGCGAGGGCGTTATCGTGCATTACGAATTTTCCTATATTGCCGCTGATCGTCGATGTGTTAGCCCCCTGATCAGGGTTCAGAAGTTTAACGAACTCGACTAGAAAATCGCTTTCTATCCCGCTTGCCTTTTCCTTCAGTACCCAAAAGGGGAGGCCATACGATTTGGCCCTGGCTCTGACGCGCTTTATCGCATCTTCGACCGAACCGCATTGGTTTTCCGGGATAGCGAAGACTTCGCCGATTAACCCACAGAACAGTTGCTCCTCTTGGGACATAATGCGTATGTATTTATCCCGGTAATTCCTAGTTGGCGAATAGAATTGCTTGAACCCTTCGTCGACAACCTCTTTCATCTTCGCGACGCTCATCCTTTCGTTGTTCGCATCGTCACTCAAGCGGTAGGTGTCATTCGCATATTCTTTCATCAGAAACCCGGTAATGAAGGCATAAAGGTTGGAGGGAACAAAGCCGAATTCTTCGCGCAAGTAGCCAAGGATGTCCAAAATCGCGATCTTGGAGTTCTTTGCCAGCTCACCTTCTATCTTTTTATCGAGCGCTATTTTGATGATACTGAGTGGGCTGTATGGGTTGTTCGCCCAGTATTTATCATCTTGACGGGCCTCGCTCACGAGCTTCTCGGCGGAGGCCGTTTGACCGCCGGGTTTCAACTCGAGACCCGCTTCAACCCACAGGGGCTTCGACCCGGGTTGCAGCGTGACCTCCGAAAGCCCCGATGAGAATTCAAAAGCGTGCGGATATGTCGTTTTCACCAAATCGCGCAAGCCGTTAAGCGCCTCCGACCAATTACCATATCGTTCGCCCTCGGGGTTTTTTTTCGAATAGACGATTATTTGCCGACCGGAAATCCTGCTTCCCCAATCCCTTATGACCCCTTTGCCCTTGCGTAACATATCATCGGCCGCGGAGTTGTCTTTCCCCCGTTGAATCTCGCTTCCCGCTTTATACTCGGCATACTGCCCTATACTGTCGGTACCAAAAGGTGTGGGGGTCGTGTCGATGAACACGATGTTTTTACCTTCCGGCACTACCTTACTGATTTTTTCCTTCATCGAGCTCCGAAGGAGCGCGGCTTCTTTTTCGTCCTTCGCCAAACCGACTATGGCATGAAACCCGGAGGATCCGTCCTTGTTCACTAGTTTGTTCGTCTCTTGGGTGATGTCATCGTATGCGGCCAGAATCGGCGCGCCGAAACGCAAGTTCAGGGATGGGGGGAAGTTGAAGACGCGACTTAAATCTTCTGTGAACAATTCTCGAGTCCTCAGCCGTTCGATAATATCGTTCTTTTTTTTGTCGAGCTCCACCGCGTCACCGGGCATAATGGTTGTGGCATAACAAAACTTGTTATTGCCCAGTGGTTTTTTGTAGAGGACTTCCTCGCGCACCAGTTTCTCCGCTATGGCGGGGCCGCGATGCTCGTGGTCCGTTCCTTCGAAACAGAGGTTCAAATTCTGCTCGTTTGCGATGAACACGGGGATCGCGTCATTCAAATGCGTGGACACGGCCTGCATAATCAGGATGGTTTTCAGTACCTGATGTTCTTCGGATAACGATAGACGCTGCTCCGCCCTTTTATAGGTGTCAAGGATATTGCGGATGGAAAGAACGAGATTTTCTCGTCCGGTCGCGTAGAAGAAGTCCCACAACATATCCACAGTAAGAAGGGAGGTCGTCCCGTCTAGCGGCCCAAAATTCTCGATGAACCATTGGAAGGCTTTATAATCCCCATCATTCTTGATGAAGTCGAACATACTGCGCTGATTGGATTCGAAGGCGGAAGAGATGTGCTTCAAGAGCAAGGCGGACATCGGATGCAGGGGCAGTACGCCTTTCAAGACTCTCTCGCTGATACGTGTCCACTCAGAGACGGCCTTGCGTGATTTCTTCGTGAAGTCCTGCAAGTCGTCGATTTTTCTTGCCCAATCGGCCTTCGCTTCGGTTTTTATTTTCAGGGCGTCTTTCATCAGATCAAAGGCGATATTGTCGGGCATCGCAATTTCACAGGAAAGGAAACGGTCTTTGATTTTTTTGGCGTCGGAGTCGCGTTCGTGGAAGTAACTGCCCATCTGATGCGCCACGACCACGAGATAAAAGGGTGTTTCCACGCACGTTTCAACTAACTTTTGAAAATCTGTCAGCCTTCCGCGATTGTTTTGGAAGAACTCGCCGAACTCATCGAGCACGAAAACGAGGGCTCTCAGGTTGTTGCCCTTGATGATGTCCTTGATGTACGCGATCAGCCCGTCCGTGTCTAATTTTAGCGCGTTAATCCCGATTTCGCCGGCCATTCGATTGATTTTTCCCACTAAGTCCGTCGAGACATCGGATGTTTTTAATCGTTCGATGATTTCATCGGTGTTCCAACCGCCGAATAAGCCTTTGTATTCCCTATCGATATGGCTAGCAAAGAACTCTTTTTTGCGACTGTCAGCCAACCACTCCAGAATACCGCGCTTCAGCGTATTTTCCCCGCGGTAACTGCAGCCCGCCTGTTCCAAGCTTTTCGCGATGAGCTCTTGAATGACGATGATGAGGTCATTCGTATCGTTTATCGCAGCCGATGCGTAACGGTAGCAGGTCAAGATCTTCCCCTCGTTCTTGATGGCGGCGAATCGCTGCATAAGGTCGGTCTTGTGCTGCGCCAAGGCCTCGTATTTGTTGAAGTACGCTTCGACCTCTTCATTAGAAGCCGTTAAAAGGCTACTCAGGGTGTAGGCCGCATAGGATTTGCCCGTGCCGTAGGCGCCGGAGATCCAAAGAGAGCGTTTTTCTTGTCTCGATAGAATACGCTCGGTTTTCTTCAGCAGGTCTATAAACGTGGGGTGCGGGTAGAACCCATCCCATCTAAGCCCTGCGTTGATGGCAGATTCGTTGACGCAAGGGAAGTAATTTTCATCGATTAGAAAATAATCCTTGTAAACGGGTTTCGCCATTAGCGCGCCCTCCTCATAGCAGATTCAGTACCTCAATTGCCGTTTTGTCTCTATTCAGCAGGATGGTGTCCAACCCGTGCGTGAATTTGAGGGTGATGAAATCGGGGTAACTGGCGGCCAGTCCCTGCAGAATGGTCTTCAACTCACCCTCTTCTATGCCGAATATTTGAGCCGGGCTGATGCCGTCGGACTCGATGTCGTGATTCAACAACCGGGCGACTGTGAACTCGTAATACCCGCCGCAGGCCTCCGCAAACTTGAACAGGGAGTAGAGAATTACGAGAGGAGACCCTATTTGACATTTATTACGTGTGAAACTCCCTTCGCTGTCCACATAACCGAAATTCAACGTTGTTCCGAACGGGGTCTGTACAATGCGTTTGAAATCGCTTAAGACCGCAGACGAATTCCTTTTTGTTATTCCTGCTGTAAGCATAATATCTTCTAATTCTTTACGATCATAGGAAGATCCGATTTTAATATTTTCAATATACCACTTAAACTGTGGATTGTAAGCAAGGTTTGCAAGTAAAATTCCTAAAGAAGTCAAACCGTCCCAACCGAGATTAGAAAGCTTGACTGCGAGATCGGTTGTTTTTTCATTTTCGATTAGGCGCGCGTCTTTCAGGAATCGTCTGAAAAAAGGTTTTTGAACAGGGCCTAATTGGTTATCGGAAAGGAAGTCATCTTTCCTTTCAAAAAAGTCATTAAGCCATTCTGTTTTTGGTCCGTGGGTTCCAAAAGTATTTAAGCCTTTCATATTCCCATCTCCTTGTGGCATTCTTAATGAGTGAAAAGCCAAACAACCTTCTGGGATTGCATGGCATTCTCTGCAGTGAATACAGTTGGTAATTTTCAACCCGTTTTCGAATGAAATACAATTATTTTTGCAATTTACCTCGCAGGTTCTACAAGCAAGGCAGTAGGCTGACTTTCTAAAAACTTGTCGGAAAAACTTACCAAGAGAAGGAGAGCTCTTTATGTATTTAAGCGGTAGATCCACTGTATAACCATTTTTAGTTAGGTTGACTTGAAACTGGAGTTGACCCTCTTTTGCATCTACAACGAATGTATCGCCGATTTTGTAAAAATCCCCGAGTGTTTTTATCCACTCTTTCCAATCTGTCCGGGGCTCCTGGACTTCTATATGCAAATTCTCGCTTTCCGATCTTTCTTTGTAATGAATGTCTGTTGTTATACTGATTCCATTTTTCCGCGCGATCCAAAAACAGTTGCAGAGACAATCTTCTTTTGAGATGTCGCGATTACTTGTATCCATTATGATCGAAATATACTCATCAATCAATTGCTGATAGTTAACGTAACGCAAATAATCAGCTTTTCCCGGGCTCATAGGGCACAAAAGGCAACCAGCGCGAGCATTCCCCTTTTTGTAGGTCGAATTGATAATGAGCTTATGCGCGTATATATGAAGCCAGATTTCATAACTCCCCCAATCCAGAATCGGATTTGCGCTTTGCTGTCCCCTTTGTTTCATTCCGTCGCTTTCAAAATCATACTCACTCCGACGCAGACTTTCCTGAGCGCGAATTCCTACAAAAGCAAGGCCAGAATAATCAGCCTTACCTAATACTTCCCTGAGCTTCAATACCTGAGGCGCGCTTTTGTGTACACTACAACACCAGCGTAACACTCTCGAAGGGGGGCCAAAAATGCGCCAGCTCTCCAAAGCATCCATATGGCTCTTCGCGCGGAAAAACCGTATGCCCTCAGCGGCGCATTGGACTTCAACCTTATCCACGACATCATATGTATCAGGAAATTCCATCTGCGTGTCGCCGAAAACCACCACGAACTCGTCCTTCGGGAGCGCTTTTTTAACCAAGTCGAGAAGGACGACGCTGTCCTTGCCCCCCGAAAATGCGACGTAGAAGATATCTTGTTTAAATCTGCGTCTTTTCCAAATGTCGTATATCTTTTTTACAGTTTCCTGCTCTAAAGTTTGTAAAAAGTCAGCATTTTTTCCTAGCATTTCTTCTATATCAATAGGTCGCAAGGGTTCGTGAAGCTCCTCTTTGATATCCAATTCGGGCGCCGTATAGAGATTGCCGCCTTTGAGCTGGGCGGCCAAACGTCCAAAGTAATAGTATTTGTTGGCCTCAGCCCACATATAAGGAAACACATCTTGTTTTTCATATGTCCAATATTGATTGAACCCTAGGAGGTCCAATTCTTGGTAATATACGGGACGGGGCTCTTTTGAGAACTGCATCGGCGAAGTGTTGAGCAGTATTCCGCCCGTTTGGGTGTCATAGGTGTAGTTGTACATCAGATCGCGCCTTTTTCTCCTTGTGCTTTTCTTAGTCTCTTCGCGAGTAACAGAACCTTCTTTTCGATGTATTCGATGTTTTTCCGAGCGATGAAGCCATTTTGAAACAGATACTCTATAGCTTCTTTTTTGTCCTCCAAAGTGACGAAGGAGCGGGCCAACGCGATAGCCATAATGTCGTCGTAATCATTGTATACGAACGATTTGCGAACGATCACACCAACATTCGAACTATTAACCGACCGGACTTCATACTTGAAAACCCGACTAAACTTTCGCAAGTAGCTTTCCAATAAAAAGAGGTTCCAGGGGTATCCCGTATAGGGGAAGATTGAGAAATCCGTGACGCTTTTGAGCGGGATAAAACCCCCGGGGCAATAGACAGAAATCACTTCATCGACGCGTTCCACATCGAAGTGGATAAGGCTTTCTTCGACGAACAAGTCGGCGGACACACGCACTAATATCTTGTGTGCGGCAATCAAACAAGTTGACTGAGTTCTTCCTCGCGGATCAAGGCTTGCCCCTAAAGAGTTAAGTTCCTCAAAAGAAACCTCTTTTCTATCCCGGCAATATTGCTCCAATACAGTAGTGGCACTGAGCTTTTTCCCGTTCGGAGTGATTACTTGCCTGTTTTTACCGCAAGTCTTAGACAGAAACTTTTTATATACCGCATCCTGGATCGCCGAGATCGTGAAATGAGGGTTTAAGTCTTTAAACAAAGAGAGATCCAGTTCGTTGATGGCGACATAGTCTCTGGTTTGGAGCGTCTCTCTCACGAAGGAGACGACCTTTTCCCCTTCACTTTCGGGTAAATGCATATTTCCAGCGCGGGCGTATTTCCCTGTTTCTGTGCGGTGATAGTCAGGGCCGTTCAGTGTCGAACGGATGGTATCCTGATTAAGGCTTGGCAATCGGTCAAACAACTCCTCCAGCGACCAGATATCTCGTACCTCGAATGCCTCACGAATCAAATCCGACGGTGTGACGCCCGATTGCAGACAAACATAGTCACGCTTGAAAGAGACATCCGAGTAATACTTTTCTATAAAGGCCTTGAGTATATCGACTGAGTAAATGCCCATCGCGTCGAGGTTCTCGAAATACTTTTCGTAGAATACCCTGATATAAATGCACGGTGAACCCATCGCTTCCAAGTATTCCCTCACCGCTTTGATGGCTTCCTCCTCGTAGATATACGCCCTATTGTCGTAGACCACGGCGACGGTTTCTATAAACGCGTCCAGGTCTTCCTGCTCATTTTCGAATTCTATGCCGTATTCCTCCGAATAGTGTTTCACGAACCGATCAAAATAGATACCGGATTTGATCTTGTAACCTGCCTTAAATCTCGAAACAATGAGGTTTTTCGCGTTTTCTCGAACCATTTCATCAAGCGTTGTGCGCTTCGCGTTTGGACTGAGACGTGGGGCCACGCTTCCATCGATGTACCCCAAGCATTTGTAAACCCCATTGGCCAGCCTTTTAAATAACTTCGGGTTGGGATTAGAAAGGCCGATTTCATACTCCGCCGGTTGGATAGAATGGTTCCAAAAACCATACGTAGCCGTCAATTCATCGCAGATCTCTTTGCGAGTCTTGGTCTGCCCTATATGAGCATTGGAATATTCTATCAGCGCCGCTTTAATGGTTATCTGATCTGACGAACCGATGGGCGTGGTCTCTTTTTCAACCTCTAGGAGAGACGTTTCTCGAACCTTGACGAATTTCACAAATTTTGACAATGATGCGAAGAAAGTCGCTTCGTATCCAGCGTCCAACCAAGCGGCGACGATGGGGTGGCCGCTCGTATTCGACCAAAAAGTGGGATATCGATACGCAGCGATCGGTAACCCGCCGACTAAGTTCGCGATATCGGAAAGAGACATATGGATGCTGTCTTTGTTATTTTCCATAAGCCACTGTTTCAAGGGTTCATATTTCCGTTCATTACTGTCATCACTCTGAGACGCTGTTTCTTCCTGCAGGGGTGGGGCGATTCCTACATCAAAGGTTGCCGGATCGTCAATGATAGGAGTTTCAGTTTTTTCCACGCGCTTGGGTTCTATCGAATAACAAACCAACTCGAAGACGTCGGGCTTAACGGAAACCACCTCTATGTATTCTTTCCCTTTCGGTTCCTGACCCGCCTCATTGAGACGATTGCTGAACGCAAAGATACGGCGTAACTCGTCCGCGATAGGTGAGGTTCGACTGTATTCCACTAGGATCGTTTTCTCATACCCCGTATAGATATTCGGGCTTTTCAATGTAGCGGAATAGGCTTCACCATTTATAACGAGGGTGATGGGGTGGCTTCCACCCATTTGAAGATCGACTGTAACGTACGAGCAAAACGTATCTATTTCGGATGATGGGACGAAGAAACCGAATTTCAGTAAAAAGTCGTCCACTTCTTTCTTGAAGGAGTAGTTGCGTGAGTAAGTCTCCAATTCCTCAAATATCTTTTCGTATGTGTCCTTTTCCCTATCGTTCACTATGTGTGGTTCGGAGATTTCTTCTACCACGGTTAAAAAGGTTTGGCCAAAGCCTTCGTCGTCCTTGACTAAAACAGATTCGCCAAGCTCTTCGCCCGCTTCGGTTAAAGTACCCGCCTCTCGTTCTTGGTCTTTTTCGACTAAAACCGGCTGATTTAAGCCGGGCCCTACCTCGCCAACAGCGCTCTGATTCTGACTTGTAGGTTCCGCATCCGATTCCCGTCGGTACAGGGTTATTTCTTCTTCGCCTGAAACTCTCTGATTCAAGCCATCGTCTTCTTCGGATGCCGTTTGATCCTGAGCTCTTTCTCCATTTGAATCAAACGGATAACAAACCAACTCGAAGACGTCGGGTTTCACAGGAACCACTTCTATGTATTCTTTCCCAATCGGTTCTTGACCTGCCTCAATGAGGCCACTGCTGAACGCGAAGATGTGGCGTAACGCGTCCGCGACAGGAGAGGTTTGACTGTATCCCACTAAGACCGTTTTCGTTTTTTCATACCCCGTATAGATATTCGGGCTTTTCAATGTAGCGGAATAGGCTTCACCATTTATAACGAGGGTGATGGGGTGGCTTCCACCCATCTGAAGGTCAACAGTAACGTAGGAGCAAAACGTTACTATTTCGGATGGCGGGACGAAGAAACCGAATTTCAGTAAAAAGTCGTCCACTTCTTTCTTGAACGTGTAGTTGCGTGAGTTTGTCTCCGATTGCGCGAATACCTCTTCTTCTGCGTCCTTTTCCCTATCGTCCACAATGTGGGGTTCGGAGATTTCTTCTACCTCGATTAAAACGGTTTGGTCCCCGCCCATATCTTTTTTGGTTATGACAGTCTGATCCGGTTCTATATCTATTTCAACAATGGCTGTTTGAACCAGGTCTTTTTCTTCTTCAGGAGAAAGCCCTCCGTCGTGGATCGTGCCTACCTCGACGAACGCGCTATGGTCGAGCTCAAACGCTCCCTCAGTAAGAGTAGCCTGGATTTCTTGTTTTGCTTCGCTCGTAAAAGTATGTTGGCTCGCATTTTCTTTTTCGCGAGCAGGAGGGTTCTGGCTGAATTCCCGCTCTGCCAGAGTTTGATAGGCCGCCGGTTGTTTGCTATCTATAGTTGAACTTACGGAGCCGCGAGAAGGACCCTCCCAGGGCTTGTCTCGAAGAAACTGCATATAGAGCAGGCCAACAAACGAAAAGCGGTCGTACGTTTTCGGGTTCATAATCCGTAATGCTTTTGAATCTATAACCTTACGAAAAACAGGCTCATACACACTCGGTGAAGATATCTGCCATATGCTGATAGAAAACTTCCTTTTAATCACCAGGTTCGAGACTTTATCGAGGCATTCCACGGCAGATGACGGCGAAATCACTCTGATATCGCTGGCGATAATCCATTTTTCGAATTCTTCTCTTAAATCCATAGGAAGCGTAAATCAAGAAATGCATCGCATCTGATTGGGGTCGGAACGCTTTTATACCCGAATGCAGCCACTTCTTGACCTCCTTCTTTCAATTTTTACCTTTCAAAGAATCTAAGAGGAGCAAACCCGGCGCTCGCAAATATCACATCCACCTAAAGCGTTGAGGCCCTTTGAATAAAGATCCTTCGCTCTTACTGGTTCGCCAAAGGAGAAAGGCTTATAGGGGAAATGCGGCGGTTGTAACATTCAATGTTCTTATCGTATACATGTAAGAATAGATTATAGCATACTTTTGGGAATACCGCGTGCCCGGGTTTTGGGTCAAGCTTAAGTTGGCATGTCTTAAAAGTAAAACAGGGTGCGCACGGAGCGTACAGAGAAAAAATGCCTCGATTAAAAGCATAAGGATCTAGTTCGCACAGAGAGCACAGAGGGCACGGAGAGGACACGAAGGAAAAACGCCTAGTTTAAAAAACATAAGATTTAGTTCGCACGGAGGGTACAAAGAAAGAATGACTTGATTAAAAAGCAAAAGATATAGCTCGCACAGAGAGCACAGAGGGCACAGAGAGGACACAAAGGAAAAAGCCTATTTTAAAAAACAGAAGATTTAGCGAGCACGGAGGGTACAGAGAAAGAACGCCTCGATTAAAAACAAAAGATCTGGTTCGCACAGAGAGCACAGAGGGCACGGAGAGGACACAAAGGAAAAGGCTCTTCGATACATTACTTGAAGCCCACTGATCATCCAAGAAATACAAAGTAACATAAGAGAAATAAAAAAGTCCGGGAGATGGCCGATTATGCGATTAAAGCGGATTAGCGAAACGGTCTAAGGGTCTACAGGATTATTACGATAGAAGATGTTAATTAAGTACGTCTTGTAAAATGTTGAAGAGCCAAGGAAAAATGCCTAGTTTAAAAAACAGAAGATTTAGCGCGCACAGAGGGTACAGAGAAGGAATGCCTGGATTAAAAACAAAAGATCTCGTTCGAACAGAGAGCACAGGGGGCACGGAGAGGACACAAAGGAAAAATGCCTAGTTTAACAAACAGAAGATTTAGCGCGCACGGAGCGTACAGAGAAAAAATGCCTCGATTAAAAAGCAAAGGATCTAGTTCGCACAGAGAGCACAGAGGGCACGGAGAGGACACGAAGGAAAAACGCCTAGTTTAAAAAACAGAAGATTTAGTTCGCACGGAGGGTACAAAGAAAGAATGACTTGATTAAAAAGCAAAAGATCTAGCTCGCACAGAGAGCACGGAGAGAGGTTGAAGAAGACTTGCCGCACAGAAGCGCGACGTTCCCAGGCTCCGGAAAAGTTCGCCTCTCCACTTTAAACGCTCATAAGAATGTAAGCGCACTGATAACTCGAATTGGTGGTATAATATTGTTTGAGGATAGCGAAATCGTAATTGCTTTCCTATGTTTTGTAGAAATTTACCTCTTGTATTTCGCGTTTAAATCGTATAAAATACTTGCAGCAGTCAACTTACTTCATTTTTAACTGTGTAGGTGCGGGGATGCTGTACCGGGTGAACTACGGAGTCACGTATGGGGCTGTTTGACGTTCTCAAGGAGAACAGGCCGAACAAAAGTTCGGCGTTCTCGGGAAATAAAGACATGCCGAACTGAAGTTCGGGGCTCCCAGGGGTGCGAAGTTCCCAGAGGTTCGGAGTTCCCGGAGAAAAAAGATATGCCGAATTAAAGTTCGGCGCTCCCAGGGGTGCGGAGTTCTCAGGCGTTTCCAAGGAGAAATATATTTACTGTGAGGTAGGAGGTTGAATATGCAAAAGGAAAGAAAACTCACTTCTTCTCTCGAAGAGTATTTGAAGGTCATTTACGAGATTACGCAGACCGAGCCGGTAGCGCGCGTCAAGACCATTGCGAAACATATGGGGGTGAGTTTGCCCAGCGTCACGAACGCCCTGAAGAGGTTGGATGTGTTGGGGTATGTGCGGTATGAAAAGTACGGTCTGATTATGTTGAGCGAGAAGGGGATCGAGAGAGCGCAGAAACTGGAAAAGACTTGCTGTATCCTTCGCACGCTGTTGGTCGACTTTATCGGCGTTCCAGAAAGCGACCTCTCGAAGATTACCTGTCGTATCGACCACTATTTCGATGAAGAGACCCAACATCGGATGCAAGAGCTGCTCTGTATCCTTAGAAAAGCGAAAGACGGCGGAACGGAATACCGTAACGAGCTGGAGCTCTTTTTCAAAAAGAGGTCGAGCGAAATTTCCTCGACAACGGAGTGATCCATTTCGTTCAAAAATTCGCTAGTTGCTGTAGGAGGATGTGATGGTAGGGATCTTAGGCGACGTGATGATCGATCAGCTGGCGTCGATCCGAGATTACCCGGAAGAGGGTTCGGAGACGATCATCCGTTCTTTGACGCCGCGTTTGGGCGGATCGGCCTGCAACACCGCAATGGTGTTGTCCGATCTCGTCGGGCGTTGCCTGCTGTTCTCGCAGATCGGCGACGATGAACACGGCCATTTGGCGGTGGCAACGTTAATGAAAAAAGGGGTCATCCCGGACTTCGTTTCGACACGTCCGGGTATGCCGACCGGTATGATTATCATTATGCTCTCACCCGACGGATCGCGCACCATGTTTAGCCACCGTCCCAGTCACCCATTGCCAGATGACGAGGGGTTGGAAGACCGTTTCATCTCCCGAATTGACTTCCTACACCTGTCTGGCTATGTTTTATTGGAGGAGAGAGACCGCGCCATCTGTCATCGTATTTTGGATAAGGCGGCCAAAAAGGGGCTACCTATCTCCTTGGATCCGGGGATTTCACCGGTAAAGAAAGTTCCTGAAGCGGTGCTTGCGGCTTTAGACTGGATTTCTTATTTTATCCCTAATGAGAAGGAGCTGCTCATCCTGACGCAATCACCGGATCTATTCTCCGCCATTGACACACTGGGCGCCCAAAAACCCGTTCTCGTCATCAAGCGCGGGGAGATGGGATGCTTGATCGTCAATCGCGACGGGTCGTTGCCGGTTCCTTCGGAAAAGGCGGTGGTCACAACCAATACGACGGGCGCGGGCGACGGGTTCAACGCCGGTTTCATTTACGGGCTTCTTCAGCGTTGGCCTCTCGAACGGTGCGCCCGTCTCGGAAACCAGATGGGGCGTCAAGTCGTTTCTTCTCCTCTCGGTATCCCGGGAACGTCGTTCTATTTGACCTAAACGCGAAAGTCCGGCGTGCTCACGGTAAGGGAAAGAGGGTTCGCACGAAGGTCACGGAGAACACAGAGGGATATTTTCTGGGAACGCCGCACTTCAGTGCGGCATGTCCTTTCGATTTTTCTAGGGGGCGTAACAAAGCTTATTTAAAGAAGTTTAAAGCTCAAACCCTGCCGGACTGAAGTTCGGCGGGCCCAAGAAGAAAAACGTGCCGGACTAAAGTCCGGCGCTCCCAAAAGGGCGTACTCAGTGCGCTACCAGGCGCTTCCGAAAATCCCGAACTCACAGAATACCGGCAAGCGGGTTATCCGTGATATAATTGATAGCCGCAAGTGAAGACGGCATCGTTGTGTTGTGATGAGGAGGATATCAAATGGAAGCGCTCTTGCCCCTTCGGTTCACCGGGTTCAGCGTCCTCGTGTTGGACCAGCGTCTCCTTCCGCGTGAGGAAAAATACACCGAGTATTTCGATCTCGAAGGTCTCTACGAATCAATCCGTTCTATGGAGCTGAGAGGGGCCCCATTGATCGGGATAGCAACGGCTTACGCGATGTTTTTGGGAGTGAAGAACCGGAGTTTCCCCAATCAAGCCGTCCTCTTGGAAACCGTGAAAAAAAACGCCGAAAGGCTCAACCAGGCAAGACCGACGGCGAAAAACCTCTTCTGGGCGACGGCTCGACTCGTCCGCCTGGTGGAGCGGAATATCGGTTTACGCGTAGACGAGATCATCGATCGAATGCGCGCCGAGGCCGTACGCATAAACGAAGAGGATGTCGAGATCTGTCGGAGCATCGGCGAGCATTTCCTGACCGTCCTCAAGCCCGGTATGCGCCTGTTAACGCACTGCAACGCGGGCGCGTTGGCGACGTATCGATATGGAACCGCGACCGCTCCGATGTACCTCGGCCAGGAGCGCGGATGGAATTTTCGAGTTTTCGTCGACGAAACGCGGCCTTACAATCAAGGCGCGAGGCTGACCGCTTATGAACTCCATCGGGCCGGTATCGACGCGACGTTGATTTGCGACAATATGGCCGCGATGGTGATGTCCAAAGGTTGGGTGGATGCGATCCTCGTCGGCAGCGACCGCGTGGCTGCGAACGGCGACGCCGCGAACAAGATCGGAACTCTGAACCTCTCTATTCTTGCGCGCCATTTCGGTATTCCTTTCTATGTGGCGACGCCCACCCCGACTCTCGACCTCGAGCTACCCGACGGAAATCACATCCCCATCGAAGAGCGAGATGGCGAGGAGATCACCCATTTTTTAGGGGTCCGTGTGGCGCCCGAAGGGATCAAAGTTTTCAACCCCGCCTTCGATGTCTCTCCGCACGAAAACATCACGGGGATCGTGACCGAGAAAGGTATTGCCTATCCCCCGTTTGAACTCAGTCTAAAGGCGCTGGCAGAAAAGACCGGCCCTTCCGGAAATGGTTAGCATATGGCCGGTAACCTCGTAGATACGCACACTCATCTATGGGACAAACGGTTCGATAGAGACCGTCAGCACCTCATCCGTTCTTTACACGAAAACGGGATCGCATGGATTTTGGAAGTCGGCGTCGATTTGCCCACTTCTCAGAAAAGCTTAACCCTCGCCGAGACCTACCCACAGGTGTATGCGTCTGTCGGGACGCACCCACACGACGTGAAGGACCTGGATCAAGATCGATTAGTGGCGCTGAAGGAACTCGCGCGAAATCCTCGATGCGTCGCAATCGGAGAGATCGGCTTGGATTTTTACCGTGATCTGTCTCCACGACCGCTCCAGATCAAGTGGTTTAAAGAACAGCTGGAATGGGCGTTATCGATCCAAAAACCGGTGATCTTGCACGTTCGGCAAGCTTATGAAGAGGCTCTTGCGATATTGGAAGGATACGGTTCCTTCCCCGCCGGGGGTGTCGCGCATTGCTTTCAATCGGACATGCGAACGGCCGAGCGATTCGTCGCGCTGGGGTTCCACATAGGGATCGGCGGGCCGATCACCTATTCCTCCAAAGACCCGAACGCCGTCGAAACCCTCCGTGAGGTGGCGCGGAATTTGCCGTTCGAGCGGCTTCTGGGAGAAACCGATTGCCCTTACCTAACCCCGGAACCCGTGAGAGGAAAACGAAATGAACCCGCTTTCGTCAAATACGCGATCGCCGGGATCGCCCGAGCGCTAGAACGCTCTTTCGAAGAAACCGCGTTCGGGCTTCGCAAAAACGCCGAAGGCTTATTCCTCGTTGACAATGTGACGGATAGATAGCCTTCCTTCTCGAGGAAGGAGGCGCGTCAGTGACGCTCAAAACCTAAACGCCTGTAATCGCTTAAGATAAAAACGCGAGAGGGCGATAAAGGCAAGCGAACCGCCCGCGGGTCAGCGGTCGAGAACCCGCGGTTTAACCGTGCTCTACAGGCTGCAGAATGCTTTCATTGCGCTATTCAATGGGATTCGGGCGCGATGGGAGCCCAAGAAAGATTAGGAGGGACTCGTATGGCAGACACAGACAAGGTTCGTATACCGAAATGGACCTTCACGCTCGTTATGGTGGCCAGTATCGTTGGCATTCTGGTCATCTATTTTTCGACCGGGTTTTACAATGTCGCCCCATCGGAGGTTGGCTTGGTAAAACGATTCGGGAAGTACGTGAGGACCGATCAGCCCGGTATCAACTATCATCTACCGGCCCCATTCGATTCCGTCACCGTCGTGGATGTGCTATCCATCCGGAAGATAGAGATCGGGTTTCGAACGGTAGCGGCCAATCGGTACGCTTCGGTCGTCAGCGAGGCGTTGATGATGACAAGCGACAACAATTTCGCCAGCGTCGAGTGCGTCATCCAATACCGCATCAAGGATGCTTATTCCTTCGCGTTCAACATACACAATCCCGAAGAGATCGTGAAGGCGCTTTCGGAGTCAGTGATCCGTGAAAGGGTCGCGCTCCGAACCGTAGACGAGGTGCTCACCTCCGATCGCGATTTGATCGCGATGGAAGCGAAAGACCGTCTCCAAGAGCTCCTGGATCGTTTCCAAATAGGAGTTTCATTGGAAAACGTCCGGTTGCAGGAAGTGAATCCCCCAACCGAAGTGCTGGCAGCCTTCGATGATGTGAACAGCGCGATCCAGGACAAAGAGAAAACGATCAACACGGCGCTCCGGTATTACAACGATCTCGTGCCGAAAGCGCAGGGAGAAGCCGGTAAGGTCCTCTTAGAAGCGGAAGGTTACCGGGACATACGGGTGCTGGCCGCGCAAGGAGAAGTGGCCCGGTTTTTGCAGGTTCTAGAAAAGTACGAAGCCTCTCCGGAGATCACCCGGCAGCGCCTGTACATAGAGACGATGGAAAAGGTGTTACCGAATTTCAAGACGCTGATTCTTCCCGGAGACAGCGGGAATACCCTGAAGCTCTTGGATATCCAAGCTTTGATGAACGGAGGGGGTCGACAATGAAAACCTTATGGTGGTTCCTCGGGATTTTCCTCGCCTTTTTCATCCTGTTCGCGATGGTGACCTATACGGTGGATGAAACGCAACTGGCCATCCGTATCCGTTTCGGAAAGATCCTGGACGTCCACGATACGGCCGGTATCCATTTCAAAGCCCCTTTTATCGATAGGATAGAAAAGCGCGACAAGCGCCTTATGCTGTACGATATCCCGCCCGAAAGCGTTCTCACCGCCGACAAAAAACGGCTGGAAGTGGATAGCTTTATCCTGTGGAGGATTTCCGACGCGAAAGCCTTTCTGGAAACGCTTAACAATACCGTCAGCGCGTTAAACCAAATCGACGATATCGTCTATGCGAACATCCGCGATTCTTTCGCAAAATTGACGATCCCGGACATCATCTCGGAAGAGCGTCGAGCCTTCTTGGGATCCATCACGGTACAGACCTCGGAAAACCTGAAAACCTTCGGCGTGCAGGTCGCCGACGTCAACGTGAAACGGACCGATCTGCCCGAGACCAATGCGAAAGCCGTATTTGAACGGATGAAATCCGAAAGGTATCAGGCGGCGGCCAAGATTCGGGCCGAAGGGGAGAAGGAGTATAAAGAGATCGTAGCGAAAGCGGAGAAAGAATCATCGGTGTTGATCGCCGAGGCGAACAAACGCGCGGAAGAGATTCGAGGGGAAGGAGACGCGTCGGCTCTAGAGGTTTACGCCTCAGCCTTTTCGAAAGACCCGGAGTTCTACCGTTTCTGGCGCTCTTTGAGCGCCTATGAGAACGTTTTCCAAAAAGAAGCGGTAGTGTTGCTCGACGAGCGGGTCGATTTTTTACAGTATCTCTTTTCACATAAAGCCGAGTAGGGAAAGATGGGCGTCGGTCCGAGCGCGGATTCTTACTTATCGGTGCGTGCTTCAGCCTTTGATCGGGGTGAAACTGCGGAGGAATCGACAGAAACGACGATCGTGATCCAAAGATCGAGGTTTATCGGTTGCGCGGCTCGCGTTCTATCGAAAGATGACGTGACGGACTTCATCAAATCGAGAAAAGCGAGGCATCCGCAAGCCAATCATCACGTTTGGGCGTACGTCATCGACGTTAAAGGCGGAAGCCAGCATTTTTCCGATGACGGTGAACCCGGAGGGACCGCCGGCGCGCCCGTTTTTGGAGTTTTGTCCAAGCATCGGTTGGAAAGGACGGCCCTCGTCG
>Ga0208461_1001005_pt1 | contig 26279 bp, 25 predicted proteins | sample AD_JPNTR4_MetaG_FD_184448 | JGI IMG/M metagenome (GOLD analysis project Ga0208461, IMG submission 184448) | Active sludge microbial communities of municipal wastewater-treating anaerobic digesters from Japan - AD_JPNTR4_MetaG (SPAdes) (version 2) | ecosystem: Engineered > Bioreactor > Anaerobic...
AGTCGGTGTTGAAAAACATAGCATACGATATCTCACCATATGAACTGAACATGAGTGCAGGAAGCATGAAAACGGCGCTCGATAAGTTGGTGAAAATGGATATAATCGAAAAAGGTGAGAAGAGGTACGAATTAGTGGATGAAGGGAAACAGCTAGTTTGTTTGTCGAGAACTGACAGTAGTACGAGTAGAAGCGTATGGTGTTGAACGAGATTTGCAATTTCAATCAGAATTTTCATATAGGATGGAGCTGAATAAATGAGAGTAATCAGTTTAGTTGGTGCACGTCCACAAATAATAAAGGAAGCGATAATTTGCAAGGAGTTGCAGAAAGCTGGGATTGAAGAGATATTAGTCAATTCAGGCCAGCATTATGATAGGAACATGTCAGATATATTCTTTGAGACATTAGATATAAAGGTGCCTGATTACAACCTTGGTGTTGGTTCTGGTCTTCATGGTGAGATGACTGGCAAAATCATGATCGAATTTGAGAAGGTAGTTTTGAAAGAAAAGCCAGATGCTATACTCGTATATGGTGATACGAACACCACATTAGCAGGTGCATTGGTGGGAGCAAAGCTGAAGATGCCAGTTGCACACATCGAAGCAGGGATCAGGCAAGAACCCAAAGATATGCCAGAGGAGATAAATAGAGTAGTGACTGATCATGTGAGTAACCTTTTGTTCTGCCCAAGTGAGTTAGCTGTAAGAAATCTTGAAAGAGAAGGGATAACGAAAGGTGTTTATTTTGTTGGAGATGTTATGTATGATTTGTACAAGATGATGGAACCAAAGTTCGAAGACGAAGCTTACAAAGAATATGGACTTGAAGATGGGGAATACATAGTTTTAACGCTTCACAGAGATTTCAACGTGGATAACAAGGAAAAGCTTGAAAAGATATTGAAAGCATTGGATGAGATATCGAAAGAGAAAGTGATATTCTTTCCGATTCATCCGAGGACGAAGAAGAGGATAAATGAATTTGGACTTGAGAAATATACAAAAAACTTTATCATGAGTGAGCCGATAGACTATCTAAGACTAATGGGACTTGTGAGACACAGTTGGAAAGTGATAACAGATAGTGGTGGATTACAAAAAGAAGCGTATTTTAGTAAGAAAAGATGTATAATACTGATGCCAGACACAGGATGGAGAGAGATAGTAGAGTCAGGATGGAACGAACTTGCAAATGAAGTTACATTGGTTGAAAAGGTATTGAGTGAAGACAATGTGGTATATCCAGAAAATCTGTATGGTGATGGAAGAGCTGGAGAGAAGATTGTGGAAATATTGGTAAAATAAAGCAGCGTTTTGAAGATAATTCCTGGACGTAGTTTGATATTCTCAAGTAAAATGGTGATTTATTCGGAGGCGTAAAATGTTATATATCATCGACTATGGAATGGGAAATCTTGGTTCTGTTGGTAATATGCTCAAGAAAGTTGGTTCTGAATTTGTTATAACGTCAAACCCAAGAAAATTAGAGAAAGCAACGAGACTTATATTACCAGGTGTTGGTGCCTTTGATAATGCCATGAAAAATCTGAAGGAACTCGGACTAATAGACTTGATTAAGTTCAAAGTCTTGGAAGAAAAGGTACCTATCTTGGGCATTTGTCTTGGTATGCAATTATTGACAGAAGGTAGCGAAGAAGGCACCCTTGAAGGTTTTAGTTTCATTAAAGGATATGCACGTAAATTTCATTTTAAAGATAATACGCTTAAGATACCACATATGGGTTGGAATGAGGTAAAATTGTGTAAGAAATCCAGGTTGTTTGCAGAGATGGAAAATCAGGAAAACAGATTTTATTTTGTCCATTCTTACGCAGTAGAATGCACAAACAAAGAAGATATATTAACAACAACAGTTTATGGATACGAATTCGTCTCAAGCTTTGAGAAGAACAATATTTTGGGTGTCCAATTTCATCCAGAAAAGTCTCACAAGTTTGGTATCATGCTATACAAAAATTTTGTGGAGGGTTATGAATGTTTAAGCCAAGAATCATACCCGTACTGCTCATGAAAAACAGAGGTTTCTACAAAGGAATAAAATTCAAGGATCACAAATACGTTGGTGACCCCATTAATACAGTCAGAATTTTTAACGACAAAGAAGCTGATGAAATAACGATATTGGATATAGAAGCATCACGATTGAACAAGTCGATAGATTTTGATTATCTAAAAGAAGTTGTGAGTGAAGCTTTTATGCCGGTTGGTTATGGTGGTGGGATCAAAACCGTTGAAGATGCGAAGAGATTATTCACAATTGGAATAGAGAAAGTAGTCTTGAACACAAATGCTGTGCTCAATTTTGATTTAGTGAAAAGCCTTGCTGACAAATTCGGAAGTCAAAGCGTCGTTTTTTCATTGGATGTAAAGAGGACCTTGCTTGGGCAGAGGGTCTTAATTAAGAGCGGAACTGAAAAAACAAAGTACGAACCATTGGAATTAGCTCTAATAATGCAGGAGCTTGGAGTTGGGGAAATATTACTAAATGATATAGATAGGGATGGAACATTCGAAGGATATGATTTAGAACTGATAAAATCAATTTCATCAAAGTTATCAGTACCATTGATAGCTTGTGGAGGTGCGAGAAATTTGGATGATTTTCGATTGGCAATACAGGCAGGGGCAAGTGCATGCGCGGCTGGGAGCATGTTTGTTTTCCACATGCCACACAGAGCAGTGGTAATATCATATCCAAAGTATGAAGATATCAAAAAACTTGCAGGAGGATAATTCAGGATGGAAGAATTTGTTGCGTTATTGAAGAAGAGACTGAAAGAAATAAATGAAGAACAGAAAAGATGTAAAAGGTGTCTAATGGACACTACTGCAAAGGGTATTACGTTCGATGAGAATGGGTATTGTAACTATTGTACGGAATTTCTTGAATCATTAAACAATCAAAATACAAAGAAAGGTCTGTCATTAGATGAACTAGTTGAAGAAATCAAAGGTTATGGTAAGGGCAAAAAATATGATTGCATTGTTGGTGTTAGCGGTGGAGTTGACAGCTCGTACACTCTTGTGAAAGTAAAGGAACTTGGTCTTAGACCTCTTGCTGCGCATATGGATAACGGCTGGAACAGTGAACTTGCTGCAAATAATATCAAAAATCTCGTTGAGAAGCTTGGGGTAGATTTGTACACTCATGTAATCGACTGGGAAGAATATAGAGAGCTTATGCAAGCATTCTTCGACGCTGATGTGATAGATGTTGAGCTATTATATGATAATGCAATGCTCGCAGTGTGCTATCAACAGGCCGGTAAGTACGGAGTAAATTATATACTTGCGGGAACTAATACATCTACAGAAGGTCTCAGAATGCCGGAGAATTGGAAATGGTTCAAACGTGATAAGAAAAACATTAGGAACCTCGGTAAATTGAGAAACGTAAAATTGAAGACGTTTCCAGCATTCGGAACGGTTGACTATATAGTGGCCGAATATCTGAAGAAAACAAAATGGATCTCATTCCTTGATTATCTACCAAATTACAATAAATTCGAAGCACTTGACATCTTGCAGAAGAGATATTCATACAAACCATATCCCTACAAGCATTATGAATCTATTTTTACCAGGTTTTACCAAGGCTTTATTTTACCGGTTAAATTCGGAGTAGATAAACGCAAGAACCATCTTTCAACACTTATACTAACAGGGCAGATGAGGAAAGAAGAAGCAGAGAAACTGCTGCTTGAAATACCATACCCAAGTGAGCAGGAATTAATAGATGACATAGAGTACTTCTTGAAAAAGATGAGATGGACCAAGGATGATCTCATGAATTATTTAATGAGGCCTGAGAAGCCTCACACGCTGTATGGAAGTGAGAAGGGGTTGTGGGATAGATTAAGTAGGATATACAAGTTCTTTAAATGAAAAGAAGCATGAATAATCGTTACACAGTCACGGTGAAGTAATCTAACTTGAATAGTCACTAGAGAGGAGCGTTCTATGTATCTTCACATGATTATTTATGAGGGTATCGAAAGCTCATATACTGAAAGGTTTATCAATTTTATACGTCAGAATTTCGATGGGACTGAACATATGTTTGTGATGTTTTCAAGATCGCATAGATATGATTCTTTAGACAATATATACTATATAGATCCGTCAAGTAGAAAGGATTTATTTTGGTTAAAAAGTCAGGCTTCAGATTGTCACAAGATAATGGTTCACTCATTATTTGATACACGTACTATAATTTGGCTGCTGTCACACAAAAGATTTTTGAATAAAGTTTCCTGGATTTTATGGGGTGGTGATCTGTACAATTATTGGATTGCTGATTCTCACAGTTTAAAATCCCGAATTATTGAGATGATGAAAAGAAAATTCATTAGAAATATAGAAGCTATTGTTGCATTGGTTTATGAAGACTACCTCTTTGCCAAACAGAAATACAATACAAAAGCTGAATACAGATATGCTTTTTATCCAAATCCTGTAGACTTTGAAATGCTCTCACATCAGATTCAACATACTCCAAGTTCTACAAATAGAATTTTGGTTGGGAATTCAGCTTCATTGACAAATAACCACGTAGAGATATTGAGCGCCTTGGCTACATATAAATTTGAACGAGATTTTGAGATCGTTTGTCCACTTTCATACGGTGCATCTAATAATGTAGATAACGTTATCAAATTAGGTCGGGAGCTATTTGGTAAAAGATTCATTCCAGTGCTTAATTTCATGCCACCTGAGGAATATGTTAAGTTACTTTCTTCAATTGATGTAGCCATATTTGGACACAAAAGGCAGCAGGGTCTTGGAAATATTCTAGCTTTGCTATATTTAGGAAAGAAAGTCTACATTCGTAGTGATATATCAACGTGGAGCTTCCTGAGTCGATTAGGTATCAAAGTATTTGACACTAAGAGACTTGTAAATAATGAAGAAGAAAAAATTTTTGAATTTACTCAAGCAATCGGATCAAAAAATGCGTCAATAGTGGAAAAAGAATTTTCTGATGAAAAATGTGTTGAGATTTGGAGAAATGTATTTGATAGATAACGGAAAGGTGGTAATCTTCGATGAAAGGGATAATATTGGCAGGAGGTTCTGGCACAAGGCTTTATCCGGCAACATTAGCTATAAGCAAGCAGTTAGTACCTGTATATGACAAGCCAATGATATATTATCCGCTCTCTGTTTTGATGCTTTCTGGGATACAGGACATACTAATAATTTCAAATCCTGAATTTATTCCTTTATACCAAAAGCTCTTTGATAATGGTCAAAATTTGGGGCTTAGAATCACGTATAAAACACAAGAAAAACCTCGAGGAATAGCAGAATCATTTATCTTAGGTGAGGATTTCATCGGTACCGACACTGTTTGTCTCATACTTGGTGACAACATATTCTTTGGGCAAGGATTTAGTCCTGTTTTACAGAATGCATCAAAACTAACCGATGGTGCACTTATTTTTGCGTACCCGGTTAAGAACCCTAAGGACTTTGGTGTTGTAGAATTTGATGAGCAGTTTAATGTTGTTAGTTTGGAAGAAAAGCCTGAAAATCCAAGATCTAATTATGCAGTTCCAGGGTTGTATTTCTACGACAACAGCGTTGTGCAAATTGCAAAAAGCATCAAGCCATCTCTAAGAGGAGAAATGGAAATAACAGACGTAAATAAAGAATACCTTAGTGTGAAAAAACTTAAGGTGCAACCTTTAGGTAGAGGTTTTGCATGGCTAGACACAGGAACGCCCGACAATCTAATGGATGCGGCAAATTTCGTGGCAGCGATTCAGAAAAGGCAAGGAATGTACATCGCATGTATCGAAGAGATAGCATATAGGATGAGGTATATCGATAAGGAGCAACTTTTGAAACTCGCAAAGAAATATGAGAAAACAGAATACGGAAGGTACATACAATTCGTTGCAGAGGAGGCAAGCGATGATGATACCTTTTAATAAGCAAAATTTGTTTGGCAAAGAGCTAGAATACATAAAAGATGCCTTTGAGAATGGTAAAATATCTGGTGACGGGAAATACACGAAATTATGTTCACAATTTATGGAAGAGAGATTCAATTCAAAGAAAATTCTTTTAACTACCTCTTGCACTCATGCCTTGGAGTTGGCTGTGCTTCTAGCTGATATAAGTGAAGGAGATGAGGTTATACTACCCTCATATACTTTTGTTTCAACCGCCAACGCTTTTGCACTAAGAGGTGCAAAGCTTATTTATTGTGATATTAGAGAAGACAACTTGAATATAGACGAGACAAAGATAGAGGAATTGATAACAAAGAAGACAAAAGCAATTGTCCCAGTTCATTACGCTGGAGTTGCATGCGAAATGGACACAATAATGGAAATAGCCAAGAGGCACGATCTTATCGTAATCGAGGATGCTGCTCAGGGAGTAGATGCAATGTACAAGGACAGGTACTTGGGTACAATTGGAGATTTTGGATGCTACAGCTTTCATGAGTCTAAGAACTTTTCGTCTGGTGAGGGCGGAGCAATATCCATTAACGACGAGAAGTACGTAAAAAGAGCGGAAATAATAAGAGAAAAAGGGACTAATAGGAGTCAGTTCTTCAGAGGGGAGGTCGACAAATATACATGGGTCGATATCGGTTCAAGTTATCTGCCATCGGATATAAATGCTGCTGTACTTTATAGTCAATTTGAAAACATCGAAAAGATAAATCAGAAGCGTAAAACAATATACGAGAGATATTATAACGGCCTGGCGGAGCTGCAAGCTCGTGGGATTCTTAGGTTACCGATAGTTAATGATTATGCAAAGACCAACTATCATATGTTTTATATAATACTTAATTCGGAACAAGAAAGAGATGGTTTGATGTACTATCTGAAAGATAATGGCATAAACAGCGTGTTTCACTATATTCCGCTACACGAATCTCCATACTCAAGATCGAGATATGGCACGTTCAATTTGCCTATGACTGAGGACTTAAGTAAAAGGTTGCTGAGACTACCAATATATTACAGCTTAGATCTAGAAGAAGTAGATTATATAGTTGGAAAAATATTCAGTTATTTCTATCAGAAATAACGTTTCAAAGTATAAGGAGGGATAACATGGGCTTTTATACAAGAAGAGAGCTAGAGAAAATGGGTTTCAAACATATTGGAGAGAATGTCAAAGTAAGTACAAAAGCAAGTATCTACAACTGTGAGGAAATATCTATAGGCGATAACAGTAGGATCGATGATTTCTGCGTTCTTTCTGGAAAGATAACATTGGGAAGAAACGTTCATATTGCGGTATTTTGTAATTTAGCTGGTGGCGAAGAAGGAATTGAGATGGAAGACTTTTCTGGACTTGCGTATTATTGCAATGTGTTTACCAGGTCTGATGATTATACCGGACAGACTCTGACGAACCCAACCATTCCAAACAAGTATAAAAATGTAACAAAAGCTCCTGTACACATCGGACGTCATGTGATAGTCGGTACCTGTAGCACGATTTTTCCAGGTGTTACTCTGGCAGAAGGATGTTCAGTGGGAGCATATTCCCTGGTTACAAAGTCTACAGAACCTTGGAAGATCTATGTTGGAATACCGGCTAGAGCAGTAAAAGATCGGAAAAAAGATTTGTTAATATTGGAGAAAGAGTACCTTCAAAATGGTTAGAGAAAAATTGTCAATGATGTTGGAGGATTGAGATGACACTCTTAGTCACAGGCTGTGCGGGATTCATTGGGAGTAATTTTGTCTATTACTATCTTGAAAAGCACAAAGACAGAAAGATAATTGGATTGGATAAGCTCACATATGCAGGTAATCTTGAAAACCTTGCAAATCTCACGCAAGAGCAGAGAGAAAGGTTCAAATTCATCAAAGGGGATATATGTAATGGTGAGTTTGTCGAATACATATTCCAAGAGTACGATATAGACGGTGTGGTAAACTTTGCAGCGGAAAGTCATGTGGATAGATCGATATATGATCCGCAGATATTTCTAAGAACGAACGTGATAGGTACACAGACATTGCTCGATGTGGCAAAGAAACATTGGTATGTGGATAGTAGATGGAAGGAAGGCAAGAAATTCTTGCAAGTATCAACAGATGAAGTGTACGGCTCACTTGGTAAAGAGGGATACTTCACAGAAAGCACACCACTCGATCCACACAGCCCATACTCAGCGAGCAAAGCGAGTGCAGATATGATAGTGAAGGCATACCATGACACATACAACATGCCGATAAATATAACCAGATGCTCAAACAACTATGGCCCGTATCAATTTCCAGAGAAATTGATACCATTGATGATATGGAATGCACTCAACCACAAAGAATTACCGGTGTACGGAGATGGGAAACAGATAAGAGATTGGCTGTACGTAACCGACCATTGCAAGGCGATAGACATGGTATATGATAATGGAAGAATTGGGGAAGTATACAACATAGGCGGGCACAACGAGAAAGAGAACATATACATAGTGGGGAAGATAATAGAAGTGCTGAGAGAAAAGACTAAAGATGAAGGGATAAACGAAGGATTGATAAAGCACGTGAAAGATAGGCTTGGGCACGACAGAAGGTACGGGATAGACCCGAGCAAGATAAGGCAAGAATTGGGATGGCAACCGGAGACGAAATTCGATGAAGGGATAGAGAAGACGATAGAATGGTACTTGGCAAACCAGGAATGGGTGACAAGAGTGATATCTGGGGAATATTTGGAATTCTATGGGAAGAATTACGGGAAAAGGAATGCTTAGAAAACGATATTACATTTCAACATAGCTTTGCGATGCAAGGAGTTGAATCAATTGGGATTAAGGACATATGTCAAGAGTTTCTTTTCATTTTCCATTGGGACTTGGATTGGAGCACTGGTTAGCTTTTTCACTACTCCAATAGTTAGTTATTTGATAATTCCAGAAGAATTCGGTAGGGCGTCCATGTTCACGTTGGTTTACAGTATCCTTCTTACAACATGTGTTCTCGGACTAGACCAAAGTTTTGTAAGGTTCTATTACGAAATGCCTCAAGAGAAAAGAAAAAGTCTCTTTTGGGAATCTGTTTCTCTTCCACTCGTAAACTCTATTCTTGCTTCAATTATACTGGTCATCTTTCAAGATAACCTTAGTAGGTTGCTGTTTCAAAGTTCTTATCCAAATGTAGGATTGTTACTTTCTGTTAGCTTGCTAACAGGCATCTTGCAAACATTCAATCAGTTATCAATAAGAATGCAAAAGAAGGGCTTGATGTTCTCATCAATACAAATAATTTCCTCTGTATCGAATATTTCATTTACAATCCTCTATGCAAAATTCATTTCAGCGAACTTTTACGCAGTGATACTTGGTCAGATTTGTGGGAATATCGTTGCGTTATTTGTTGGTTCCGTATATGATAAGGCAAGAAGGAGTTTATCAAGTGTATCATATCAGAACATAAAAAAATACATAAGATATGGGATACCTTTTCTTCCAACTTTTTTGATATCTTGGTTATTCAACTCGATAGACAGAATTTCTTTAAGACAGTATTCTACATTCACCGAAATTGGTCTTTATTCAGCAGCATTTAAATTGGTTTCGGCTATGAATTTAATACAAACTGGTTTTACAACGTTTTGGAGTCCCCTGGTATATGAAAGGTATTCGAATAAGCCTGAAGATAAAGAATTTTACAGGAAAGCCTTTCTTGGGATTTCTTTGGCCATGTATTTGTTCGGTCTTACTTTAATAGGGTTAAAAGACATAATATTTCTCCTGTTCTCAAAAAGTTATAGAGATGCTGCATACATAGCGCCGTTCCTGTTGTTCATGCCAATAATGTATACAACATCAGAGACTACAGTTGTTGGAATAAACTTCAAGAAGAAGACTTACTGGCATATGCTTATTGCTGCAGTGAGTGCGTTAGCAAATTACATTGGAAATACTCTTCTGGTACCAATACTTGGTGGAAAAGGTGCAGCGATTTCAACTGGTCTTTCGTACATAGTGTTCTTTGCAATGAGAACAATAATTTCAGAAAAGTTGTATCCGGTGAAGTATGATATATCAAAAATAGTTTTTGGTAACATAGTCATGGTAGCCGTTGCGCTGATAGGAACGTTCAGCAGAGGGATGACAGCAAGTATATTATCAGCAGGTGTTGGTATACTTGTTATTCTTTGGCTGTACAAAAGAGAGGTTAAGTCTCTATTTTCAACTTTCAAAACGGAGTTTCTTGCGAATATTCACCCCATGAAGGATTTGGATGAAAAGTAAGAGAGTGATAAAATTCATCTTAGAGGGGTGAGACGTATGTACAACAGAAAAGTGTATGATTCTGAATTCAAACTCAATGTTGTCAAAGAGTATCTCAACGGTGATAAGTCTCAAGCTCAGATTTGTGAGGAATATTCAATCTCTCCAAGTATGTTCTTCAAATGGTTAAAGAAGTACAAAGAGTCAGGATACGATGATTCAGTATTCAATGTTGAGAAGGGAAGGCCAGAGTCAATCATTTCAGATTACTCGAAGATACCGCCATTCATCTTTGAATCAGCAGGTATTCGCAAAGATGATTCGACAAACCAAAACGATATGTTAGTATTGAAGAGGAAGTTGGATTACTACGAGAAGATACTGCTCGAGAAGGAGATACAATTGAGGATAGCATTAGACCAAATAGAGTTATTAAAAAAAACGAACAAAAAAGGGAATCAAGGGAAGTAAAAACGACGTACGTTGGAGGACTGTTGCTAAGTCTGAAATACAAGAGCTATGGAGTATGCCAGAGATATCTATTGGAATACTTTGTGATAAGTTCGAGCACATTTTACACGACAAGACGAACATTCTTTTCGATCGATGGGATAAAGAAAAAGGATAAGAAAAGGTACAAAGGATACTCGATGAAAACGACAGGAGAACCGATCAGCGACGAAGAGATTGAGAAGATATTAGTTTCAATATATGAGAATGAGAATTGTAATGAACCAGAATACTACATCAAGGCGCTTGGAGACAAGAAACTATCGAAAGTGCTGAGGAAAAGATACGGAATAATAGTGAATCACAAGAAGATATACAGGATGAGGAAAGAACTTGGACTGTTGCGGAAGTACAAAAAACATGCAAAACATGCAAGGAAAAGGCCAAAGAACCATGAAGTAAGCGAGCGAAACAAATACTGGGAAGCAGACATCAAATTCATACCGACAGAAAAAGACGGATACGTACCGATGATAGATATAATAGACGTGAGAGACAGAACAATAGTAGGTACACATTTGGGACAGAAGAGCAAATCGAAGAACTTCATAGAATGCATAGACAGAGCGATAAAATACAGGGAAGCAGATACAAAGGGACTAACGATAAGGACAGACAATGGACCACAATTCAAATCAAAAGCGACAGAAGCATACATTTGTCCTTTTACCAAGAGATAAGACCACACGGATCATTAGGATACAAGACACCGAACGAATATGATGAGTATTCAAGAGGAAAAGGATGTGAAAAAGGTGCAATAAACAGAGTTGTGGTTGTGAAAAAATGAGACTTTCTTAATTATTCTCCAAAATCAGGGGGTTTGACCGGAATACAGACTAAAATATTTTCATACAAAAATCTGGAAACATGCAAAGAGAGTAATACCAATCGAATAACACTTTGACAACGGGTAGATTGTGTGAAAGGAGAGTTAAGAGTTAGCGTGGACAACGAAAACAAATTGTCTATAATAATACCTTACTATAATTCACCACATACACTAGAAAAGCTACTTCATTCAATACCAAGAAAAGACGACATTGAAATAATAGTTGTAAACGATAGAAGTGACAAATTTACTGAAGAATATGAAATACTAAAAGTGTCTGACGATTATTCACACGTAAGATTTATAGAAAATCTAACAAGTAAAAAAGGCACGGGGACGTGCATAAACATCGGCTTGTCGAATGCTACTGGTAAATGGATATTAATTGCAGGTGCTGATGATTATTTTCTAGATGATTTTTATGGCAAAGTCGGCAAGTATTTTGAGACAGATTATGATGTAGTATTCTTTTCACCAACGAGCGTATACTTAGAAACTGGTAAGATAGCAACAAGACACTTGTACTATAAACAACTCATCGAAAACTACTTGAATGGATTACCAGACTCTGAATTAATGCTAAGATATGATTTTCACTCTCCATGTTCAAAAATGATTAGATCAGAATTTATAAGGCAACATACGATCACGTGTGATGAAGTGTTAGTTTGCAATGATGATATGTTTTCGACAAAAGTGGGATATTATATGGAAAAATTTACTGCGACACGTGAGGAAATATATTGCATAACTGATCATTCTACCAGTCTCTCTAGAAAAAAGGGGAAGGAATACTTTTATAGTTGCTTCGATGTTAAGCTAAGAATAGATGATTTTTTGAAGGAACATTTAGACAAAAGGGATTACAAAAAATTGAGACTGGTCGGAATAAGTGTGCTTTATCATGCAATAAACAGATATAATTTAGGGTTGAAAGATCTGGCGAACATTGTAGCAATACTTTCTAGGAAAAAAATTCCGTTCCTGTCCGTAAGTTACATTAGAAGAACTTTGAATAGACTATTCGATAAGTTGTTCGTAATTTGATTATCTGAAATTGGCAGGAACTGTAAAACACAGGATGGAGGGAGATAGTAGAGGCAGAATGGAACGAACTTGGAAATGAAGATACACCTGTTGAAAGAGTATTGAGTGAAGATGAAGTAATATATCCAGAAAATCTGTATGGTTATGGAAGATCTGGAGAGAAAGTTATTAAAGCATTGTTCGGGGAGTTTCATTTATAGTGTATTAAGTTATTTAATACTTGTATATCATGCCCATCTTTGGAAGGTGAAAGGCAAATTTATGAATAATAACCCATTGCTGAGTGTTGCAGATGTAAGAAGTTATATAGAGAATTACCTCAAACAACTGTTTGTTGAACCAATAGCAATCGTAACAAACAATGGAAAATACTTGTTGAATAATGCTATTAGCTTTCCGATCTATGATTTCTGGAATAAAAATGATCGAGACTTGCTAAATGATTTTGAGGATTTCTCTTTTAAGGGAGATTACATAGGAACTATATTTTTCTTTCTCTCAGGGTACTGGGAATATACCCATAATGACATAAAGGACAGATATGGACGATTTCCATCAACAGAAAGTTTCAGCTGTAAAAAGGGCATTTTGGAAGAGCCTGTTGTCGACATACTGGTTGAGAGGATAAGGGAAGAACTTGGATTTACTTACAAGGACAATAAACCTAAGGCTTTCGTAACCCATGATGTAGACCATCTGTGGCTACCAAAAGGATTTGCAGTAATAAGATCTCTGGCAGGAGACATTATTGTAAGGAAAGACCCAAAGTTAGCACTTGATAGGATCAAAAGAAAAATAGCTGGTAACGATCCATGGTCTGTTTACAATCTCATTGATTTACACAAGAAAAATGGTACAAGAGGAACCTTCTTCTTCTTAGCTGAAAAACAGCCAGGTCTATTTTCAAATGGATATAATGTGATCGAAAACGAGGGATACCTGAGAGATTTAGCTAAAGCGATAGCGTCTATTGACGGAAAAATAGGTTTACACTATGATATACGGCATTTAGACGAGAACCGAATGAAAAAAGATGTGGACCGATTATCATACGTTTTCAATAGAAAGATAGAATTTGGTAGAGCTCATTACCTTTTGTTTGATGTAGCGAGAAGCTTTGACATATACGAAAAGGCTGGAATAAAGTTTGATTCAACTTGTTCATTTTCTGACGCGATTGGATTTAGATTTGGTACTTCAAAGCCCTTTAGACCATATAATTTTAGAGAAAAAAGAGAGTATAATTTGATAGAGATTCCGTTGATAGTTATGGAGGGGACTTTGCGGTATTCAGAATGCACAAAGAAATCACCAGAAATTGGATTTGAGAAGATTAAACAACTCACAGAAAGGGTTAAAAGATACAACGGAACATTTACATTCCTTTGGCATAATTCTTCTTCCTATGTTACAGAGTGGCGAGATTGGGAATGGGTATACAATGAAGCAATACTGTATTTAAAAAAGAGTGATTTTGAATTCATATAAGATGTTGCCTTGCTTCATTATCTCACATTGAGGAAAGTGGAAAATTGAGAAATATGTCCATTAAAGCTTCGGTGTTTACAATTACATCTTAGCTTTTTATTGCTTCTTCAATTCTCTTTATAAATTTCTGTTCTTTATCTTGATTCCACACAAATTTATCTTGATTTTTTTCTATGTTTTTCAAGATATTTTCATAATTGTTGTAAGCATCTAATATTCTTTTCTTACTCTCTTCCACATTTAGAGGATTTATTATTACTCCTAATCCCAAATCACGAACCTGTTTAGCCATCGATACAAAAGAATCTTTTACTATGACAGGTGTTCCCGCTACTATTGAATCAAAAAATTTATTTGGAAGTGCAAAATCATAATTCTTTGTATATTGAGCATTTTCACAGTTATATGAAATCAATGAAAATGAGGCTTTTGAAATTTCTTCCATCATTTCTTCATATTGTAAGAATGGTGTATAAACATGTGGAATATCAGAGAATATTTCCACATCCATTCCAATTATTCGAAATGAAAACCCACAATCTACTAGAGACGCTATTAGCTTTTTTTCGTCTTCTGCTCGTCTTGTTATTTTTCCAACATATACGATTTCTTTTTTCTTTTTATTTTTGTCAAAATTAACTTTCTTCAACGCATAATTTGGAATAATATACGTTCTTTCTTTATTTATATTTACATTTTGAAGGGCATCATCTCTCAATTCTTCTGAAACAAATATTGATAGATCAGATAATTCAAGTTGCTTACTGAATATTCTCTGCATAGTTTTTACCTTCAAATAACCAGATAGTCCTGTTAGGCTTTCTAAGAAATTTTCCGGATGATATTCGTGTATGTCATATACTATTTTCTTTCCTCTCCTTTTGGCTATTTCAAATGGCTTCAATGGAATTGTAGCCAAAAAATGATGCATGTAAAGTACATCGTACTCTTCAGTAGCGATAAGCCTGTAAATTTTTTTATCTAAAGGCCTTCTATCAAACAGCTTTTTCAAGGGACTTCCTTCGCGATTATCCACACATTTTGTAGGAAAATACCTTACATTTCCCTCTTCATACGGAGGTTCATCAGCATATGTTAGATATTGATAAATAACCTTACCGACTTTAGACAATGCTTGAACAGTTCTAAATACCCTTTTATCATATTTATCATGGGTGTATCCAATAATCAAAATTGTCAAGCAACATCACCTCAACTTTTCTCTATTTTACTCTACATATACCATTCTCTCAATACTAGTAAATCCTCTTGTTGTTCTTTTTCTCTAAACTTTGTAGCAGTTATTTCAAAAATTTGGTGTATAATTAGTCAATACTGCGACGATGGAAAAATGTAGTTTTGATTTCGGCAGTAGTGTTGTTCGAATGTTCGTGCGTTTGTTGCAGGGAGTTGCTTTGATGAAGTTAAAACGAGCTTTTTGATTTTCTGATTTGAGGTGGAATGTTGAGGATAAGTGCAACTTTTTGCGCCATTTTGCTTTTGTTAGTGTGTGCAGTTGGTGTTGGAAGGGATTTGCTTGATATATTGGGTACGAAGGAATTGAGAGTAGGGATTAGGAATATTTCAAGTGAGGTGGTGTATTTTCCGAAAAATGAGAATAGACCTGGTTTTTGTTTTGAGCTTGCAAAGGATTTTGCAGATTATCTGCATGTTAAAATGAAGATTGTGGAATTCGATAATTTGTATAGTTATTTTGATGATGGTGTATTTGATAAAGTTGATATTATAGCCGATGTTTTGACTATAACCGATGCGCGTAAGAAGGTTATAAATTTGGTTCCGTTTGTTGAAAATGGCGAGATCTTGTTTGGTCGAACTGGTGAGAGTGTCTCAAAACTTGAGGATCTGAAAGGTAAGCGTGTATTGGTGCTTGAAGATTTTGTGTTTTTCAATCTTCTGAAAACAGAACTTGACAATGCTAAGATTGGTTATGTAGTCAATAGGGTTTATCCAAAAGATAATGATTTGAAATATTTGAACGATAATTATACGAAGGCAAGTAAGAATGTTGTGGAGATTTTGCTTGTTTCAAAAGACTTTGAGTATTACGATTATTTTGATTATGTGCAGGTAATACAGAAAAATGCTGATGTAGGGATTGTAGATACTTTTTCATTTGCACAAAGGTATTTCAATACATTATTTTTGAAGCAGAATATTGTACCTTTGATGTTATTGCGCAAAGAGGTTGGATATCTAGGTTTTGGTTTTTCAAAGAGTTCTCCACTCCTTGCGAAGGAGTTTGAACGATTTTTAACTTATGCAAAGAGTTCTGGAATATTCAATACACTTTTCAAAAAGTACATGACGATATATTATAGTGATTATCTTAATGCAATAGAAAAGTGAAAATTGAGAAGAGATGAGATGAAATGACGATAAGAAGAAAGATATTTAGAACGCTGATAATTACGAATGCAATCATTCTGACGTTAACTGTCGCAGTGGCGATGTTCAGCACATTAAATCGTACTGTTAAGTATGAATCAGAAAAGCTCAACATATTAAGTAGGGGTTTTGAGTCGTTTTTAGGCGATTCGATCAGTGGGATAAGTAACTCACTAGCAGCTGTTAGAGATAGTAATGATATACAATTTTTATTCCAAAGTGATACTTATTTGAAGAGCTTATCGGAAGCGTCAATCAAAAATTCGCTCAGAGATGTTATGTCAAATTACAAAGAGATCGAGAGTATCGAGATCACAAGTAGTTCATCTAATGTACTCTCCCAAGGGAGTTCGGTAGTCTTCCAAGCTCATGAAGGCAAGGTTTATACGCAAAATAATGATTCGTATCTGATGCTCAAAATCGGTGTGAACTCGCAAGTAAATTTAGTTGTGACTATCAGTTTGGATAGGATATTCAAAAGTTTCATCGAAGAGAATAATTTCGATAGATATTCACAACTACTGTTCTACGAAGGTGGTGATTTAACTATGTGGACTTGCAAGGTAATTCTTCAAAGTTAGTAGGAAACGATACGCACAAACTTCTTTTGTCAAACGAAGGAAACGTAGATGATTTAAGCTTTTACATAGCCAAACCAAAGAACTATGTATTTGATGATATCATCGAATACATATTCTTGATGGCTACGTTCTTCTTACTGGTTATAGTCATTACAAATTTCGTTTCTCAGTACTTGCCAAAAGAGATTTCTTCATCTATTACGAAGGTTGCAAAGTTACTTTCTGATCTCCCTAGAGAACATTTTGAGAAGATCGATGTGGAAGATGGCTTCGAAGTTAAACCATCCCACCACCTATAGAGGTTGGAGATTTTGAGAGACGTTTGGTCAAACGACCTTTATTCTCTCAGGCTGGTCTAAACAACCTCTACACTGTAGAGCCAACAGGCTCATCAGTTTACTTATCCGCACAAGTGTGCGCCAAAGGTATTTGTTGGTACAATTATATCACATATTTCTTTGTTTTGCTATTATCTAATAAGAAAGTAGGGTTGGCGATTCCTCTCCAACTTGCAGAAGTTGATGTCTCCTCGCCGATTGAAGATGAATTGACTGGCCTCTCGAATAGAAGGTCGTTCGATGATCAATTTTCAAAGGATTTCTCGCTTGCCTACAGGGAAAAGTTGTACTTTAACTTTGCGATAATTGATATAGACCACTTCAAGTTGGTGAATGACAAGTATGGTCATCAGATAGGTGATAAGTGTTTGCAGTTGTTGGCAGTTGCATTCAGGAAGACATTCAACCGTAGTTCCGATAAGATATTCAGGTATGGTGGTGAAGAATTCATCATATATTCGCTTTCAAAAGATAAAGAGAAATTCTACGATATCTTGGAAATTCTACGCGACAATGTTGAGAAGGCAAATATGGAAGTGAATGGCGTAAATGTGAAGATAACGATAAGCATAGGGGCTATCTCACTCATTCCACCATTTAATGAGTATGAAAGGTATCTAAAGATGGCGGATGATAATCTGTACAAAGCAAAGGCACTTGGACGTAATAAGGTAGTTATTGCTTAGTATACCAGTTACTATCGGTGCTCACTTGTGGAATTCTTCTGGATAAATCATCCAACGGCCCGATTCTTTGTAAGCAATTAATTGGTTTCTTTCGATTGCCTTTCTGATAGCCACATCTGTGTGTTTAGTCATACTTGCATATGTACTGACACTTACAAGCTTTGCTTTGTTTGATGTGCATATCAATCTATCGTAGGATTCGATAAGAGCTTCTTCTATAATCTTCGATAATTTATCCGTGTCTTTTTCCTCAAAGAATTTGTCGATCTTTTCAGGTGTGAATTCCCTTGGTGATGTTCTGAATATATCACGTATTCCGCGTTCTGCATTTTCCAATGCCTTTATGTATCTGTCCCTGTCTGATTTTTCTGCACCTTTTATGACTATGTTCACATATCCATGGGCAATGAGTGTGAAGTTAAGCATTATTCTTCCAACTCGTCCATTCCCATCCTCAAATGGATGGATGGACTCGAAAAGCACGTGAATCCTTGCAGCAGCTTCTCTAACTCGGTGATTTTTATACGCATAGTCAACGTAGTCACACCATAATCTCATCCAATCTGATATATCGAACTCAGGTGGCTTTATCTTTGCACCAGTTATCTTTACTGGTCCATTCCGAAAAGTGCCAAGTTGACTTGCGTTACTGATATTCTCAAATAACATCTTTTGAGCATTTCTAATCAGTGCCAAACAACCAAAATTCTCACTTGTTTTGTATAGTTCAAGTGCAAGATTGTAATAATACTTCGCAGTCCTGAAGTAATTTGCAACCTCACTACCAGATTTGTATTTCTCACCGACAACGGCATTTAGCTCATCGTCACTAACGAATATACCCTCTATCATGACTGAGTTTCTTGTCTCTTCGCCAAGCATGTAAAGCCATTCTTTATTTGGTATCGATATGATATCTGGCATAAATATGCGTCTGCGCCATTCTATGAGTTCACCCAACACATTGCTCATCTCCCCAGAATATTATTGGTCGGTGGTTATCGCTTGGAGTCAATAAGAAGCATCTTAACACAATATTAGTCTTCAATTTTCCAATTTTGTCCAGTTTTGTTTATGCTCCAAATGAATTATACACCAATATTAGATAATTTACAAAGTATATGAAGGTTAGAAAAATGTCGCGTTTGGTATGAAAAACGCGACATTGGACAGTTTGAAAATAAATATTAACTTTTATGATACCTTAATGTTACTTAAAATGCTTCTATATCATCCTTGAACTAATTTGGACGTTACCTTGGTCATCGTAGAGTTCAAAACTTATTTTTTTGACTTTCAGTAAGTTGTTTGGATCGTTCTTTTTTAAGCTTATCTTAAATCCTTTCCCCTCTTTTGATATGTCTATCGATATGTTTGCACACTCGCCTTTGAGGTAATTAAGCGTTGTGCCATCGTCGTCGTAGTAGTTGTAATGTGCGTAATCTGTGACAAATCCAATTACGGTGATTTCTGTAATATCCCTTTCTCCAACGTAATTCATCGGTTCTGTGAGGACTATCATGCCATTTTGCCTTATGAATAGAGGTATTTCATGGAGCTGCGCTTTGATGTAGTGGTCTCCAGGTTCGTAGACTGTCATTTCTCTATCTTCATACTTCGATGCAGTCCAGTTGAGCCACTTGACTTCTGGCAAATAGACGTATCTGCCTTTTTTATTTTGTTCATGTACTGGTGCAACCATGAGTGAATTACCGTACATGTATTGGTCTTCTATTTCATTCGTCCGCTTGTCATCAAAAACGAACGATAGAGGTGCAACGAATGGTGTAGATGTTTTTACTGCATTCATGAATTCAGAATAGGTGTAAGGCAAGAACGCATATCTGAGCCTTACTATATCCCTAGTAATGTTGAGTGTTTCTTCATCGAATTGCCAGAGTTCCTGTGGTCTTGTACCAAGTGCGCTGTGGTTTCTGAAATATGGTGTGAATGCGCCAAGTTCCATCCATCTGATTAAGAGCTCGGGGGATGTATCGCTACCAAAACCACCAACATCCGCACCTGTGTAGAAGAAGCCCATCATGTTGAGTGATTGTAGCATGCGAATGTTTGCAATCATGTGTTCCCACCAAGATTTGTTGTCACCCATCCATATGGTGCCCATTCGGTGTAGCCCAGGATAGCTGCTGCGCGATAGTAATAGGTACCTTTCGTTTGGTAACAATTTGTTTAATCCTTCAGAAGTAGCCTTGGTCATGTAAAAACCGTACAAATTATGCACATCATCATGGTTAACTACTGTACCATCATCTAATTTATGGTAGAAGCTCTTGTAATCTTCTCTTTTTACAGCCATGTTCGAAACTGCATCTCTAACTTTGAGCACTGCGTCTAGTTTGTTTTCCTCATCGCTCTCTTCGAATTCTTCAATTGCTTTAACTACCTTATTCACACCATCAAGTGTGTAGAATATTGAAGGTTCATTCATATCGTTCCATATGCCTCTAACGCCCATATCGGTAAAGAATTTATACTTCTCGCCCCACCAGGTTCTTACGTTCGAGTTTAGAAAATCTGGAAAGTGTGTCAAACCTGGCCAGACGGCAGCAACGTAGTCCTCTCCATCTTTATCTTTGCAGAAATAGCCATTTTTCTTTCCCTCTTCGTATACAGGGTATCCTTCTTCAATGCGTACACCTGGGTCTATGATTGGTACGACCTTGATGCCTTGTTGTGCCAAGTCTTTGACCATTGACGCATAATTTGGGAATCTTTCTTTGTCTGTTGTGAAAACTTTGTACCTTTCCATGTAGTCTATGTCTGTGTAAATTACATCGCAAGGGATGCCAAGTTCTCTGAATTTCGATGCCACATCTCTAATCTCACTTTCTGAGAAATAGCTCCACCTCGATTGTTGGAACCCGAATGCCCACTTTGGTGGAATGTACGGTTTGCCCGTGAGTTGTAAGTACTCCGCCACGATTTTTTGCTTGTCAGTTGTTTCGAAGATGTAAAAGTCGAAATTCTGTGACGGAATTGTGATTTTGAGTATATCTTTATCGGTAAATCCCACGTCAAATATGATTTCGGATGGATAGTCGATGAGTAATCCAAATGTATTGACACCATCGATGATGAGAAACGGGTGTGCACCGTACAACGATTTCTTGTCCGGCGTGTGTTCCGTGTCATCAGTACTGTACATCCTATAAATTCTGCCACGCTTGTTGAGTGGTCCCATGCTCTCGCCAAGGCCGTACACAACATCGTCTTTTGTCATTTTGTGTATGAGTATTACACCGTCTTTTGTCTCTTCAACATCAAAGTGCGGAAGCGTTGAAACTTGCTGGAATTTCGACTCATCAATCCCTGCAATTACTGCACCAGTTGCAAATGGTTTTCCTGAACGATAAAGCGACGTTAAATTAGAAACTTCCATCTTTCTGAACATATGCATTCCTCCTACTATTACCGTATTATCATAAATTTATCCAATATATATCTATTATACCTTTTTTACTACTCTTTGGAAAGCCTATCAATATGTCCTCTATAGTTCCTGCATCGCTAAGTTCATCTTTCAGCATTTTGATTTTGTCTCGGTATTTTTCAATTACCATCTTTCTTGAATTTCTTACTCCCTTTCATCCTTCTCCCTCCAGATGAATCAGTTTCTACACTTTTATGGCGAACATTTCTTCTTGAATTACTTTGTACACACCACCAAGCGTCCATGCTTCCTCACCGAAACCATCAACATCAAATGTTACCCTTTTGCCCAAGTTTCCAAACGCATTTTTTCTTGCATAGTTTATTGCCTTTTCCAAGAAATGTTCTGAGAATTCCAGCGCTTCTCCACCTATAAGCAAGTATTCAGGTGCAAAAATGTTGATGAGGTTCTTGAGAGCTATGCCAACGAGCATTGAGTATTCTTCAAAGACTCCGTCGGTCACTTTCGGATCTTCTCGTAGTGAGAGCTTGATGAAATCCATTTCTGACATCTCCGTGTTTTGGAAATTCTTGTACGTCACTAAGAGTCTTTCACTCTTTGTTTTGTCATATATCTTATTTACCAATGCACCAAATCCAGCCTCTGCTTCAAGGCAGCCAAGACTGCCGCAATTGCATCTATTCCCATCCTCACGTACTGTCATGTGCCCGACCTCACCTGCTCCACCATTGCCTGTGTAGAGATTGCCATCCACAACAAGTGAACCACCTATACCGACACCGAGTGTGATAACGATTGCATCTTTACATTTTGTCAACTTGCCCTTCCAGAGATGAGTTGTTGTGAAAGAGTCCACATCGTTCATTATGTACACGGGCACTTTCAGTTGCTTTGACAACATCTCACCAAATTTGACATTCTTCCATCCCAAGATGAACGAATCAAGCACTATTCCATTTAGAGAATCTACGCTGCCTGAGACCGCCACAGATGCACCAACTAAATGATTCCTATTTTGGTCATCAACAAATTGTTTTATGAGTTTTGAAATCTTAACTGGCTCGCTATTTTCACCAAAATCTATACGTTGCTTAGTCACAACCTCGCCAGTCAAATCTGCAATGATGAGCTGCAAATAGCCCAAGCCTATCTTCACACCCAATATGTTGCCATACGCTGGATTCATACATAACAATATCGGCTTTCTACCACCCGTTGAAGTACTCTCTCCAACTTCCATAATCAAGCCTTCATCGATAAGCTCAGCCACGATCTTTGTAACTGTAGCTGCACTTATACCCGTCTTTCTTGCTAAAGATGCCCTATCGATCTTTTCAGTTAAGAAGATCTTTCTCAGTATCATTTTTTCGTTTATACTCCTCATAAGTTCTTTGCTACCTATCAAAGCCATTTTTCTCCCTCTTTTCAATATATTCAAGCAATTCTGTCTTTCTGGTTCTTTTGTAACATACTTTCTTTACTAACGAAAGTATGTTTTCCGCAAACACATTGTAAATCATTTCAGAAAAATGTATAAACCGGTTTTTCGGTGGTATTTAATCATTTTCAACTGTGGGGTTGTATTAGAGTAATCTAGCTTCGATTTTCGGAGATTATGTGGACTTGTAGGCCCTTAATAAGGTATAACACTGCTACTATTCAAGAATATTACGGTTTAGACGATAAGTATTTTGATAAGTGAGCCTTATTTATGGATTCTACTTTTTGCTTTTTGTACAGACAAATGAGGGGGAAATGGGAGAAACGGAATGGTTAACAGGAATCTGGTGTACAGCCTATTTGAACAAGGGAAATACAATGAGGTAATCGCATTTTTTTCTACAAATCTTCCACAGACTCCAGATGATTACAATTTGGAGGCTTTATCTTTTTACAAACTTGGACTTGTTAAAGAAGCCGTGAATGTTCTGAAACATGGACTGACCTTTTCCCCTCATAATAAGGATCTTCTGTTCAATATCATCGAAATTCTGTATACTGTCAAAGATTATGAAGAGACAAAAAGATACTTGGAAGAGGCAATGAAGGTCGAACCTGAGAATTATGTGTATTACGATATATTTGCTACCATTCTCTTTTCTGAAAATAAGAATTACAGGGCATTACTCTTTGCACAGAAGGCTTTGAAATATGCCCCTGTTGAGATTCATGAGCAACTAGTTGATAAGTACTCCCGCCTTGAGCGAGCTCTTTCGATTAGGCATGAGAACATCCCAAATTCAAAAAGGACAAGAAGTGTACTATTGATCGGTTTACCACATGATTATCTTGATTCTTTCAAGTACTTTTTGGAAAATGATTGGGATTTGTACGTTGTAAAAGGGCTGAACTGGACTGCCTTTCAGGAAGACTATGAGCTGATGGAAAATATTGGTGCAAGGATAGTTAGTAGGATCGAAATAGCAAAATTCCTTGAGGACATGGGATCAAAGATAGATACAGTAATTAGGATAGGGCATTTCTACGATGGTAACGATCTCTACCATTCTCGCGGGGATGTGGATATAGATCAGATAGACACTTTTTTCAAGATCGCAGGTATACTGAAGAGGAAAAATCAGAGGACTAAGGCAATATTGGCGTTTAGTGGAGATTCCTTCTTCTTCGATCAGCGTTGGAACGATTGGTTGAGATCAAGAATTGGCATCTGTGACTACATACTATTTGAGACAGGAAATTTGAGAGATTATTTCATGAACAAAGTTGTCAGAAACGATAATCTTGACAAGAGTAAATTCAAGATATTGAGAATATCTGTGCCACATTCTGAGGATGTGTTTATAGGTTTTCACACGAGTTACACAAAAAGAATCGTGGCTATAGATAAATCACTTAAAAGTTACACACCAATCAGCAATGTGTTCGTAGACGAGATTAACGAAGATATGATAGTGCGGAAAGGAAGGAATTCTGAGAAGGTCGACGACTGTCGAAGATTATTCCTCAATAGATATGGTAATCACGCGTTTGGCCTGAGCTATTTCTATGACTTCTACAGTAGAAGGCAAACATTTAGTGAATTGTTGTCAACCGATCATGCCGACAGTGTTCTAAGCAACACTTTATTTAGCCCATATCCGCTGATATATGGGTATATCAATATTCCAACCGAGCTTATAACTTATCTGCAATTTGGGCTCGTGCCTGTGATTCCAAATGACGAAAACGATTTTCATCGTGAGCTTATAGATAACGGCATGGCGATCGGTATAGACAAGGATACACTGTTTTTTGACCCCAACACTTATCCAGATAAGCTCATCACGGAGATGAGAAGAAATATAAGAGAGCATACATCGATTTTTACATTCGATGCATTTTACAATTTTGTCGAGGCATTGGTAGAGGGAAGGGATGTCCAGTGAAGTCGAATTTCAAGTCGTACAACGTTAGTAGAGTTGGGATCATCGGAGCTGCGCCGCATCGATTCTTAGATGTATTAAGCAATGAAAATATTGAAAAGTTCAACTTGTATTATTTTTCAAATGAAAAAGTCACGTATGAGACGCTTGTAAGGCTTGTAGAAAAGTATATGCCAGAAAAGAAAGAAAAGCTGATAGGTTTTGAATTGCCGTGGCCTGATGCGTACAACTCAATAATAAATGAAATTTTGAAAAGCAAAAATAGCGGCGATTCGGTGACAATTTCTGAGGTCTTTTCCAACTTTCCAAACGTCTTCTACAAATTCATCAACGAGCATATGGCTTGCACAGATATTCTATGGGTGGGAGACAACGATTTCGATTCTTCTTTCATCTTTGCAACGCTTCTTAACGCACTTGGAATTAGGTATATGCTCTCATTGAAAGAAACGAGATTTGTCCCGTCTATGTTTGAATTTGAGGCTCTGAAGAATGCAAAGTTTGTGATATTACCGCACGAGCAATATATCGATTTTTTCAAAAAGAAATACTCAATTGATTTATCCAGAAAGGCAGTGTTTGCGGACATCGACTGGCGTTCCAAAGTTGCCTACGAAGTGTTGAGAGATACCAAAGTGCAAAAATTGTCTGCAAGAGATGGAAAATTCCACGTTGCGATATTGTCTGGCAGAGTGGTGTGGAATAAGGAAGAAACGAGGTCGCAAGGTCGGTATTATTATGTACCAATAATAGAAGACCTGCTCAATGCAGGTTTCATTGTCCATTTGCATACAAAGGCATTACTCGAATCCTTGGACAATCCTGTCTACTATGAACCTAATCCTTACACAAGGTTGCTACTGAAATTTCCAAATAGTTTTATAATCGAAAAGCCGATAGACTTGAATGATATAGAGAATTACAAATTGTTGATGAAATACGATTTAGGCCTTCTCAATTCTGGCGTGAGTGGGAAGGATGAATTCAACGAATTTGAGAAGATCAATGTACCGAACAGATTTTATGAATATCTCCATGCAAATTTGATTCCGATATGTCCAAAAGGTACGCTTCAGTACATGGAAAAGAAATTTGCAGGTGACGTGTTATTTTTCGAAAATACACGAGAATTGAGAGCATTATTGCAAAGTGTCAAACCACAAAATTGCAAGCCAAAATACTTTTTCGATGATTTTGTTAAAACACTCGTAGATGCCTCTGAGAAATTCTATTGATGCATCTTCGGTGATTATTTAAACCATCCCACCACCTATAGAGGTGGGGGATTTCGAAAGAAGTTTGGTCAAACGACCCTTATTCTCTCAGGCTGGTCTAAACAGCCTCTAGCCTG
>Ga0208461_1001020_pt1 | contig 26133 bp, 20 predicted proteins | sample AD_JPNTR4_MetaG_FD_184448 | JGI IMG/M metagenome (GOLD analysis project Ga0208461, IMG submission 184448) | Active sludge microbial communities of municipal wastewater-treating anaerobic digesters from Japan - AD_JPNTR4_MetaG (SPAdes) (version 2) | ecosystem: Engineered > Bioreactor > Anaerobic...
GTGTTATATTTCTATTAATTATAATCGAATGTGATTAATCTTCACACTCAAATTCAACTGATATTTGTTATTCGTTCTAATAATACGATATTAAATGTTTGAACTGACCCATTAAATCTAACTATATTAATACTTAGTATATAATTGTACTTTTTCCTTATCCATTTATTTACAAATTTTCGTCTGACACATTTTAATTCTAATCAGACGAAACCATACCATATAATATATTCAGTTTTTGATCTGAATTAAAGTTAATTTTATTCACAAATAAATCGTTTTGAAATATTGTATCCTATGATATTTTGTTTATTTCGTTTTAATTCAATTAGTAAGACGTTAAACCGTTAAATTTTACTGACTTTAAGTAATATTTTGACATATATTATCATACCTCCTATACTATATCAGAATATAAAAAATGATTATTATATATTAATAAGTTATATATAAAAATAATATATAACGTATAATATTATATACGTTTTGTTTTTTACACAATATATTAACATTCTTAACAATCTATAATGTTTTTATTTTTGTACACATTAATTATACTATAAATATTTGAAATTGTCAATATATTTATTATATAAAAATTAGAACAGTCCATATATAATAATGTGTGGACTGTTCTAATATATTATAATGTATTGTAATTATCAAATGTATCTAATTTCAGTTTTATGGTATTTTTCATTTTCTGAATCAATAAAAAACATCATATATAAAACATTATTATTAAAATGTTAATAACACCTTTCTAAATTAATATCAAATTTAATTAGATATGGTTTAAGGTCAACACAATATTTCCATTCATAATTTAAAAAATAATTTGAAACTAATATATATTTCAGTTATAAAATATAATCATTGTTAATATCGATAATAAGTTTGTTAGTATCAAACTCTGGTGGTAAAACAAATCTAAAAACAAGACCATTAAATGTATTATCTTTGTAAACAATTATACCTGTATCACTATATATTAATTCACACTTTTAAATATAAATTAATAAATCAATCAAATTATCATACATACTAATCATCTCAATATCATTCAATAATTCAACAAAACACAATTTTGGTTTTTTCTTATTTCAATGGTTTTTTCCTTTTTTCAAGTGGTATTCTAAATATAATAGATAATATATTTCCATCCTAAATGTGTTACAATACTTCATCAGTTTCAAGTTTATATTTCTTAATAAACGGTTAAATATTAACACTATATTCATCGTTTTCTTATTTGACAGTCAACATATTATTATCAGTAATATCAATATGTATATCTTCTTGTTACATATCGAAAAATGGTAACTCAAATTGAAATACAACTTCTTGTGTCAAATTGTCCTTAAAGACAAGTACATTGTTATCACTATAAAGATATTCGGTTTCAGTTTTTTTCATAATGTCCACCTCTATTCTCATCTCATTCTTATCATACATACATACTTGACTATTAATAAATCAATCAGAAGAAAACTACTTTGTTTTTCTTTTCTTTTTCTTATTTTCTTTTCTTAAATCTAAGTGATAAAATACCGTCTTCAAGATGTTATTTAATTTCATCAATATCAAGACCATATTTCAAAACGTATGGTTTAATATTAATGTTATAATTTTATCTTCTCTTAATATTTTCATCTTAATATTCCTATTTAACTGTTAGGATATAATCTTCACTAATATTAATATCGATGTTTTCTTTCTTAATTCCAGGTACAACAAATTCAACCACAACTTCATCTGTTTTCTTATCTTCATAGACCATCATACTATTTTCTTTATTAACAAATTAGAAGTTAAAATCATCCATAACAAAATCCCCCCATCCATTAAAAAATTTACTATTAATCATATAACATACACCTCCTTAATTAATTATATATATTATCAATTATTATCATCAGGTATATCAGGTATAATCAATCCAGACTTAGTTTCTTTAACACCTTCAGGACGAATTTCCTAAACTTAGATTCCTGATTGTTATTTTCTCATCATTTCTTCTTGTTATTTTTTTATTTCTTCAATGTGTTATTTTACTTATTCTGTATACTACTCCTATGTATCTAATCCATTTTCAAACAATTTATTCAACATATAATCAACAGAGAATTGTAAAATTTCAAGTTGTTACTATTGTTAGTTCATAATCATAATAATATTTTCTAACAATGTTTATAAATCCATTTGTTATCCTTTTACACCTACGTTTCCATTAATATTACTGTTTATTTTATCGTTCTAATTGTGTTTGTATCCCATTTTAACTACCTCCTATTATGTTGTATTTTTCTTACTTCATATAATAAGTTTTTAATTTTTAATTATTATCACTCAATATATGAGAGTGATAATTGTTTCAATTATGTAAAATTATTGTAAAACTTATGTTAAATAGTAAAATTTAGATCAACTAAAATTGAAAAGTGATAATTGGTTATCATTTTTTGTTGTTTCTTTCCTAATAATTATTTCTTCTGTTCTAAACAACTCCTTTCTTACGCCCTAAATAACATTTTTGACTTATTCTATATCCACAAACGATAATTCAAGTGGTGTTAATATTTGTTTGTCTATGTACTGTTATACTGATGGTATTATTTATCCTGAATTTTTAGAATCTATTTTCTTAATTCTTGTTAAAAATTGTGTTATAATGTTTACATCATCCAGTTATTATAGATTTTGAATTAAGTACATTTCTGTTTTAGAACCTGTCTAATTAAATATCTTTACTAACTTATCATAAAACGGTTTTGTTTATTCTGTATTAAATATAATAAATGGTAATAATAGTACCTTATATTAATTCTAATCCTAACGAGTATATTATTTCATTTATATTTATTAGTTCATTTATCTTACGTGATTTGGTACTGTTTTGTACTCTTCATCTCTTAATTGTTTTGAAAATTAAATACTTTGGAACGTCTCTACCATTTCATCTGTTACGTCATCTGTATTTACGAATGAAGTCATCTACGTTTTTACTTCATTTATAATTTTCATTATTTAATCATATAGTGATAACGTGAAATTTTCTTCATTACTTTTTGTTAATATATATGTAAATAATGTTACAAGTTTTTCCTTTTAGTATTACGATGTGTCTGATCTCTAAATCTCAACTCCCTTCTATATGTTTTTATTATTGAAAGAAATACCAAAGTATCTTTTTTTAGAAAACATTTTTATTGATTTAAATATTTTGTCTACTTCCATCTTTAATGTGTTTTGTTTTATTATATCATCATCAGATAAATTTTTGAATATGTTTTTAATTATATTAATTATATTCTTATTAACAATTTACCTAACTATTTCTTACTAATACTCTGTAATTTTCTTTTATAGTACGTCTTTTAAATCATCTTGAATTTATTCATAATATTTTTCTTTATACTTTTTATTTATATAGTCCATTATTTCAATGTTTTTATTATCTTATTGTGTGTATATATGTACAAAGACTGAATCTGTGTCACCATATATAACTTCAAAATTTAATTGTATATCTTTTAGTAAATTAATTAATCTATTATCTGTTATATCTAATGATTATATAAAATCTTCTGATAATGTCAATGTTAAATTATTTATTATATCTTATACATTGTTTATCATATACCTTCCTGTTTAAGTAATTAATTGTTATGTCAAATAATTAAACAAAGGAAAATTCTGATAACCAAATTATCCGTAAAACGAATTTTATAGTATTTTATAGTTTAATTGTTTATTATAGTAACTAACTTATTCGGATTTCTTTTATTAATCTTTAGATAATTCTTCATATATTTTCTTATATTCTAATCTTTTTTACAATATTTCTGTAACAATCTTTGGTAATAATTAATGATTAATTTAAGAATCTGATGTTTTTTTAAGTGGTATAATTATTTTCTATGTATCATCATAATTTTTATATAATTCACTTTCTGTTATAGGAAATTACGGTGAAAAATCTATATATGGTACGTTATCTTTGTTTAATTTCTACTCTGTTTCCTAATTTATTATAGAAATATTTTCAAACGAAATATTAAACGTACGAATTAAATTCGGGTATAGAGATTGGAAGTCTAACACAAATACATTACTTAAAATGTTTGTTGTAGTAGGTGGAAATACGTATTAACCACTTATTTTTGTGTTTACTTGATATAAATTTCGTGTTGGAATTAATAATTATACACTTTCTTATAACTACTTTAATTGGAAGTACGTTTGTACCGATGTTGATGTATTCGATATTTATAACAACGATTACGGTATAATACTTTGGAACGATTGATGTAATTCAATTAACTTTAATTTTTCTTCTAATTCATAGATTATTTGAACGTCTCTCATTGAGTATTATACAAAATCAATCAGTTAATTAATATTGTTTTCCTTAAAGAAACTATCATATTAAATAAATCCATGACTAACCGTTTTTCCTGATATTCCATTTTCTTTTTACACATTCGTTAACTACCATGATGAAGGTTAAACAAATATATATTTTTTATACAACTTTTCATAAGTAATAATATCAGGTATTATTTTTTGTATTAATTATGTTACAGTCATATCTTATTTGTCAATTGTTCTATCATGTTAGTCTTCTTCTAATATCAAATTATCAAATTCTAATTCAGATTTAAAATATTTCCATTCATCAGTATCGTATAAGTCTTGATTTATAACGTTTAATATAGATATTTGTTCATGTAAATCGTATATTTTCATTCTTTGTATCAAATAAGGAATATCGTAAAATTCTATAAACCATCCAGTTATAATTGAAGGTTTCAGTGTTGTTAACAATGATATATAATTCAATAACATTTCTTCTTCATCATCTGAAAATATTATTTGAATATCATTCTTGTTAACATTTATTTCAGTCATTTTCTCTTTTATTTGTTCTATTATTTGTTCTTTGTTGTCTAACTCTTTTTCTTGTAAATTAATGAGAAAATAATATCTCTTTGTATTATTATAAACGTGAATAATTTGTATTGATATAATAGGTTGTTCAGGATTGTTAGGTCTATTTGTACCATCAGTTTAAAATTATGTTTCAATATCAAGTATAAAGTAATTGGTTTCAGGATTAACATTTATAATATCTACATCTAATACGTATTTGTAATCTTTGTTTGGTTTAATTCTCTATTAAATTTTCTATAATGGTACAGAAATTACATTTACATTATAAATCTTACAAAGACTTTCAATTTCCTTAGACAATAATTAAAATATTATTTTCTATTACATATAGGTTGAATAATTAATTTCATCTATTGGTACTTCTACAATGTATTACTTATTTAATGAATATTTTGTATTCTATTACACTTTTTTCATTGTAATTTATACTGGTTTTGGTTTTTATTCGTTATTATACCGTATATGTGTATATATTTTGAATAATTGTTATTCTGTAACATTTGATTATTTAATTTTTCTACTCTACAGATAATTTTTTATCTAACTGTTTTTTTGTGTTTTAATACTTTCAACTACTTTATTCATTTATTTATTCATTATAGATTTTATAGTTTCAGTATCCGAAGTATCAAACGAATACTACATATAATTATTATAAACAACATCGTAATGATAAAAATTATTATATTTTTGTTTAAGAAAAAACACGTCTAAATTCTATATCTTATGTAATTATACTACATCCGATTTTTCTACATCATGTCTTATCATATTAGTATCCCACATATACTCTAAATTAATGAGTATATGTGGGGTTACCTCCTTTCTTAATATTGTATCAATTATTTGAATTTAAATTACTAACATTTAACAAAATATTACTTGAATATATTTCTTGATTTATCATATTGTTAAGTGTTGAATATTTCTGACGTGTAAACATCTGTGTATATTTTGTATATATATTTTGATACTTTTCTCTACTCTTATGGTTTATTATAAAGAAAGACAAATACACAAAATACTTATAAAATGGATCGGTTTGTATTACATTATCTATATCGTCTATGAACAAAGATATTATATCGATGTTTTCATCCGATTTTGATTTTTCTTTTATTTCTATATATTCATTCACCTTTTTAATTGGGTCAATCATTTTGTTTAACGTATTTAATTGTAACTAATTAAATAATTATTTTTTTGATCTAACATTAATTAACAAATAATTACGTTCAATATTACTTTTAATGGTTTCTATTATTGAATTTTTATCCTAATGTTTTACTGTTTGTTATATAGTATTTTACAGTTATTCCACAGTTATATTAAACTGTTCATCTATTTCTGTTATCATAGACTACGTATTATATATATTATCAAGTTCAAATAATTTAACAATATTTTGATAGTTTGTAAATATTTATTTCAGTGTTCTATTAGTTGTCATTGTTTATTGTTGAATTGAATACAATACATCAGGAATATTATCTCCTCTATCACCTTTTAATATCTTTATCCAGTTATTTAACATGATGTAATTTATACTGTCGGGTATAATACTGTCGGGTATAATACTGTCGGGTATAATACTGTTAGTGTTCTAAATTTATTTTGACAGTTATTCTACACCAAGTTTTTTCGTTATTAGTTCTTCACTTATTTCATCTATATTTAATACTTCCTTTCTTCTCACATGATAAATGTATACATTATCGTTGAGAAGTAATTGATAATCACCATCCTATGATATTATCAAATAATTTAACGTATTATTTGATAATTTAGATGTATAATGTATAATTGACTAAATTAAAAAGTCACCTTCTTCAAATTCTGTATTAATCTAAAACACATTTGGTAATGTATTCAGTTTAGGAAATACATAATCTTTTATTAATTTTTTAGATAATTTTAATAATTCTTTTTCGTTCATGAATTTTATTTGTTCATCAAGTGTTAACGTTTCTACGTCTATCATTCTGTTTTATTTATAATTTTCATAAACATTAACTAAATTTTTTGATTTGTGTTTTTCGTTCATAATTATAAATGTTTATTGTGGAAAAACATATTCTATTTCTTACATTAATCTAAATATATATGACTAATACTATGTCTAAATTTCTTTTTATTCTTATTCATCAGGTTATTCATTTTATATTTGATGTTTGTGTTAAATCTATTTGAAAATTGTTAAAAACACATTCATATGGTCAAATAATACAATAATAGATTTACTATCATCTCCCTTCTATGTTATTTTTTCTTTTAATTTATAAATATTCTCTCTTACGGTAGACATATAATCACATCCCTTTCTGTATCATTTTATGTTAAGTAATCAAAAAGGTATATCATCAGAATCAGAATTACCATTAATATCATTCAGAATGTCATCCACATTTAGTTAGTTATCATCAATTTTGTTTTAGTTTATAAGTTACAAAAATTCATCTTCTATATCATTTGTGTTTGTATCTGTTGTAGTTATTGTTGGTGTATTAATAGTATTACTAATATTAGTTAGTATATTACTTTCTTGTTCTACATTTTTCATTGTTTAAATACTTTCAATTTTTTCAAATATTCTGTTTATTTCTTATTCTGTTTCTTCTTTTTTAACTTCATACATAAATTTGTCATATATATTTTTAAGTTCGTTATATTTGTTTTCTATATTTTCATTCAAATATTTTGTCTTAAATTCATTGTATGGTATAAGTTGTATATCTTATTTATAAGACATAATCTAACGTCCATTTTCATCTACATCAGGATAACATGTTATCGTTGTTAAAGGTATCATTTCATAACTTTCTAATGGTTTTGAAAGTTCAATGAAAAATAAATCATTTGATATTCCATTCTTTTGTGATTACTCTTATAGTGATTGAATTAAAGAGAAAAATTCATCTTTGTACAATGTTAACATCATAATTGTTTAGACTTTTTTGTTCTATAATATTCCCATCACTTTGTTAATATCAAACATTGTCAATTTTTAGTCTATATTATGTTTCTTTATCCGATTTTTTGTTTCCCAAAATCGGTCTCTAATAGTTTTATCCAGTTAGAAATTCTTGTCTGAACTATGTCCATCATAATTTATTATTTCTTGTGATATTGTACCGAAAAATTTTTCCTAAACTGTTGTATTATTCTAAAAGTTAAATGAAAGTTTTTGATTTCGTACAAACACATCGTAATTATTTGACACTAATACAACTTGAAATTTAATTTTATCATACAACATCTGTTTCTACTGTAGATATGAGTAGAAATTTACTTCTTGTTTCTTTGTAGAATAATTAAATTTTGATGAAACTTTGATTAAATCAATGTTTGTTTCAGATAATATTCCTTTTGTCTGTGGTTAATCAACTGTATTTCTGTTAAACTCACTTTCTTTTTTCATTTTCTACAATGTTTCATTTAATATACTCATAGTAATCATACCCTCCTTTTGTGGTATTCATTCATCCTAACAATTATTGTTTTTCATTAATGTTTTTACTGTTTTCGTAGTCATCTGTTATTAATGTAAGTTTCATTCCAAATCTTGTATATAACACGTTTGTTTTTTCAAACTTTGTTAATATACCATCTTAGAACAAATCATCACCTATATATATTTTATAATATTAAGATTTTGGTATTTATGTTTAATCGTATGTTGGAAGTATAATACTAAATTTCTTATAAGAATTTGTTATAAAAAATTCAAATAAATTCATAGTAGAAACAAATTTAAATAACATTGTATTTTCATCCTGATTATCAAAAATTAAAAACGTAACAGTTGATTTACTTGTTTATGTTATTTTTTTACTTTCGTTTCCATTAATATCATTCATAATAATCATCTCCTTGTTTTCTTGTTCCTTTTTTCGATTTTATTTTTCCTTTTTATTATATCTTTTCATCAACTTTCTTTATTTGTTCCTAACTGAAACTTCAATATCTTAATTAAGTATATTATAATAAACACAAACACACGTAAATATCATTATCAACACAACTTAAACCGTTAATTACATATAAAATGTATACATAGAAAAACACCTCCTGTTATTATAATCAAAAATCAATGTCATTACAATAAAACATTACCATAAAATTAATCAATTAAATCTTTGTCTTAGTCTTATTATTTTTAATCTGTTTTTTCAATCATTTCGTTTTATGATATTATAATCCCCGTATCTTTAAATTTCATCGTATTAAAATCAACATCAAGAACAACTCTATAACCCGATTTTCCATGTCTATTTTTACCGATGTTTATTTTAATTTTTTTATCGTCATCTTCAAATGGTTCAAGTATTAATACACCGTCCTATTCCTATAACTTTCCAAACGATTCAGATACATTATCAAGTTCAATTTTTTGTGAACGATATTATTGTCTGTGTACTTGTGATGGTGTAATAACAACAACATTCATTTCTTGTTACAATTGTTTTTATATTCTTTACAATGTTATTAATCTAACTCTTTCATTTTCCTATTTCTATTTTAATAAGTCTAAATAGTCTATAATTATTACATCAACCGTATTTGAATTTTGTTTTGTTTGTTACTATTATTACAACATCTGATTTTTAACTAATACAGACTGTTGAATATTTTTTATAGAGATAGATTGTTATGGAAAATAATCAATCATTAAAGTACCAGTTTTAGGATTATTAAAAAATTCTGAACAACTTTTCTAAACAGTTTCTTAGTTTGTATGAAATGTTTCAAGTGATACACCTGAAATGTTTTAAAATAATCTTAATTTTGTTTCTTCTATTGTATTTTCTAATGTTATATATAATACATTATAACCTTCTTGTAACATATTTTTAGTCAATTATAAAGAAAATTATGACTTTCCACCACCAGTTTTTCCAAGTATGAAATATAATCTACCACGTTGAAATCCACCGTTAAACATCATATCAATTGAATTAAACCCTGTTGATATATAAGACTAAGACTTCTATGTTTATGATTCTAATATTTCTTGTTATTGTTCTTTTATTGTGTTTTGATTTATAATTGTTGTTTTTTACGATAAATGTAACTGACTTTCTATATATTCAGATACCATTTAATCAACTATATTATGTATACTTTGTATCTTTTCGTACGATGTTATTTACTTTGATGTTAACTGTATACTTTTCGTATTTATATTCTTAAAATAGTATACTGAATTTATTTCTTGTAAATACCGTTTTAAGAAATTTATTGTTTACGTGTTGATAAATCTTAGAATATAATTATCATCAACCTTTTTTTATTGTATATCTTATTCAATTTAGTTTTTTAAATTAATTAGATTGTTTTATAAGACTCTAATTTGTACATCTTTTTCTTGTGATAATACATCTAAGAATTGTTCAGGATATTTTATTTAAACATACAATTACAAATTAAGTTAATAATACCCATCATAAGAACCTTTATTATCTTCAACGATTTGTTTTATCTATTCTTGATTCTCTTGTTATAGACTTAGTGTTTACAATAATTCTTGTATATTTTTCATCGTTGAATATGATATTGGTGTATCATTTACTAATTATCTATTTTACAACGTGTTTTACATAACTATTTATTGTAATACGTTTTCAACCATAGTACACCACCTTCACTCATTTAATCAATAGTTTGGATAATCAAATCTAAATAGTAAAGTATTTTTCTTATGACTTCTTACAAAATTGATTAAGTCAATTTGTGTTTATATTTTATCATCATATTCAAACTCGTATAGTGAATTACTCATTTTTAATTATTTTTTATCATATTTATTATAAAGTGAATTTATAATATACTTTACTTTCCTAAAGTTCTTTGTAGAAGGTGTATAATAAATATATAAATTACTTTTGTATATTTCTATACCTTATTGATGAACAAATTGTTTTATATCTTTGTATAGATTAGTCAAATTTATCATTTAATCTAAACATTTAAATAAATTATACATATATTCTTTTTATATTTTTCTGTTTATTTGTTTGACTAATTGTTCAATGTTTTATTCTGTACTTTCTCTATTCAATAAATTCCGTACTTATATTTGTGAATAGTTTCTTTTTATAAGATATCTAACGTATTTATAAATATCTTTAACATAATTACCTGTTATTGTTATATTTAATTATAAGTCTTTATATACATTATTATTAACATATTAAGTTACCCCATATGTTAAACTGTTTTGTACAGTAAATGTTGGTATTTCTACAGTAGTTAATTATTCATCATTAATCATAAACGTAACTGTGGTATTAACGTGTAACAATTTTTCGTACGAATACAATTCTCTACAAGAACGTCCGTCTGTTGTCTGTGTTATTGTTGTTATTATTTTTATATACTATGATTATGTCTTATCAATCATAATATCACCACTGATTTTAATATATCCACTCTTCAACAACATTTCATTCATCTGTTGATAAGATACTTTAAATGTAGTATTACTAAAATAATGTTGAATTATAGACAAATAATCATACAATAATAGTTTGTCATAATTGTTTCTTATTAACTATAATTACATTTATATATTCTCTGACTCAATACCGTTTTACACGAAAAATAGTGTATCCATATTTACATGTGTTCTATCCGTTGTGTTAAATAAAATAGGTAATAGATTAATACTTGGTACTACACCAGATTTTCTAAACATACTAATCCCTCCTTTTGGATTAAGTTATAGAATATTTTAAACATACAAATCGTTATACTCTGAATACAACATTTTGTAATATTACATTTCAGTTTAATATATTAATATTAGTTATTATTAATTATTATTTTGAAAAAATTACTTCCGCTATCGGAAGTAACTTCTGATATCGGAAGTAAATTATCAAATATTTATTTTTTTATTTTTTTCTTAATATTAAATATTTTTGGATATATGGAAAGTTACATATCTTATTCTACCATACTTTTTGAAATAGTCAAGTATATTAATATCTGTTTTATCATTTTCGTTTCTAAATATATACATAGAATCTGAACGTTCTGAATATTTTATGCCCAATAAATTATATTCTAATTTAACCATATCTTTTACAGGTCTTAGAGAATCAACACTACTTCCATTTGGATATATTGTAACTTCTATTTCTTGTTTCATATCTGTTTTTCTGTTTTTTCTATTAGACTTGAATATTATGTCATCTAAATCAAATATTTTAGAAATCATATTGTTAATTGTTTCAAAAAATGGTCTTAGTTTATTTGATAATTCGTGTTCATCCGTATTTGAAAACTCAATATTATTATTTCTAATAATATCTTTTATCATATAGAACAATGAACGATTAGAAACAACCCTTGACTTCCATGTAATGTTTTTATTATCTACGGTTGTATTATAAAATATAGTATTAATTAAATTTCCAAATGAATATGTTTTCTCATTATATGTTATCTTACCTTGAGTTAAATACACAAAATTTTGATATATATTTTTTTGATATTTTGGATCAATCTGATTTATTGTTCTATATATTAAACTCAAAGAAATTTTTATATTATTTATCATAAATGAATAATCAACTGATGTTTCATCATCTTTTGTTATATGTTTGTCTATTTCTACATCAGAATTATATAACCTGATTTTTTCTAAAAGTGTCTCATATATAGTATCTTCAATATCGGTATTTAACATAATATTTAAAATGTTATATAAATTGTCTACTGTATTATCATTTTCATTATTAGAGACTCTGTATGACGAACTTTTCATTATCTCTATAGATAATGGTGTATAAAAAATATTAAGAAAATTCAGTTTTTTATTATTACATGTTTTGTTTTCTTCTATCATTTTAATTATCATACTAATACCTCCTCATTATTATTATTGTTTTTTCTTGGTCGTCCACGTCGTCCTTGTTTCTTTTCTTCTGTACTTGTACGTACTTTTTTCTTGTTATCATTTTCATTGTCATCTATATCTATATTTCTTAGTTTTACAATATACTTATAATTAATTATTCTTGTCGTACCCATGTCTAAGTCTTCATCTGTTATTTTTGTAATACGAAATATTAACGAACTATTATTTATTTTGTTTATTAAATTGTCTATTTCTTGAACAAAAGAATTATATTCATTATAAGAATACATAGTTGATTTAATACTACTTAAATAAGTAAATAATTCTTTAACAATTTCGGTTTCATGATCATTTAATTTGTATGTTTCAACTATATCTTGAAACAAAGTATTACCGTTTAAAGGATATATAACACCACATGTAACATGTGTTTCTGAATCTATGAATGTATCCTGTTTTGACACAAATTTAAACCACAATTCTTTTTTTCTTTGTGTTTGTATCTGTGGTTGTTGTATCTGTGTTTCTGTTGTTTGTGTTGTTACTATACTTTTTCTTTCTTTTTTTGTTCTTTGTACCTGTACTTCTCTCGTTCTTGTTTTATTCTTACTTCCTTTAGGTCTACCCCTTTTACCCATATTAATAATCACCACCTTTTTGTGATATGATTTATTTCCATATCTATTATACTACATATTATTATTTTGTCAATATGTAATTTTGAATAATTTAAAATAAAAGGGGGTATTTAACCCCCTTATATTATAATATAATAATGAAATATGTTTTTTGATCTATTTATTTTAATATTATATTGTTGGATATTCACAATGTAATTTAAATATTTCCATCTGTTTTTCTTAATATAATTGTCATAAAATATAACATTTATTTTTATTCAGGTAAAGTTAGATCAAATTCAAACATATTTTCTTTATTACTTTATTGTCTAAATACAATTTTAATTTATTGTTCTTTATTATCACCTCCATTATTTAACATAATATCTGTAATATATGTATTTGTATTTTGGTCTTGTGATGATATATTTACATATTGAAATGAATATCTTTCTTTCAATTCAAATTATACATCTCTTAATTAAAATAAAAATATTTAAAAGTCTTGTTTATACATCTAAGATATAAATTGTGGATTTTCATCGAATTTATAAGGTGTCTGTGTTTTAAAACCTTCCATCCTATAAAAATATCCATCATTCACAAAGTTTATTTTCAATAATGGACGTACAAATGGTACTTTAAAATACAATTTGTTACTGTTACTGGTATTATTACTTTTTTGTTGATATTTGTTTTTATTATAATTCTGATTTTGTCTATTATATTGATTATATTGTGGTGGTTATTCTTCATCTACATCATTTTCATTGTTTTGTCTGTTATTATAATTGTTATAATTATTTTGTGTTTGTGGTTTTCTGTAGTTATTGTATCCACCGTAATTTTACATTATATCACTTCCTTTCTATTTTTGAATCAAATATCAATTCTTAATTTAAACATAGTCATCATCTGTTAAACCAACTTCTTTTAAATAATTATGAATATCATATCCATTCAACTAATTAAGTCTTAATTCAAGAATCAACCTCTGTACAAATTTTTTAAGAAACGATTTTTATTGATTCGATTCATCTTACTTCAATTCGTTTATCAAATCTGATATTTTTTTCTGTTAACCATCATAAGTTATTTTTCGTTTCTAAACATCAAACACCACATCATCGATATTCCTAATATCTGACCATCTTAACATATTAACTAACCCTCCTCTTAAATAATCAATAACCATTTTATTGACGATTAAAGTTTTCATCTTATTTTTCAAAGAAATAATCGTGTACTTGTTTTTCTAAACACAAAGATTTCTATTGTTACCATATATACTTTAACATCAAACTACACATCTAAATTATTTCTGTGTATTGTTCATCTGTTAAATTCTTTTAAGTTTTCCAATACTTCCAAGACTATGAAATATTTCTTAATATAATGTTTAAATATTTTAACATTCTTTCTTTAAATACTAACAAATCTAACAAATCTTCTTTATATTCAAAAGTTTGTTCACTTTCTATTTTCTGAAGTTCATCAAATGGTAACAATTTTTTAATTCTTGTAACTACTTTAGGTTTTTATTCTACAATTGAATTATAAGTACCATCATAGAGATTGTAATATTTTAATGTTTATAAAATCTATGTTTGTACTACAAAATGTACAACATCAACTGATTCTATCATTTATTCATATCTATTCTTGTTATCTTGATCTTGAATACTGATGTTTTCAAATTATTCTATCATTTCAAACAATTCGTCATAAATTTATAACACCTGAATTGATAACATGTAATCAATCAATGAGTCTTTGTGTTTTTCAACTAAATTTCGTTTGTTTATTATTTCTAAAAACAAATCGTATTGTGTGTTTACTACATCTTCTTAACTTTTCATCATTCAAATCCTCCTCCATTCATTCTATTAATAACTTTGGTGACATTGACACTGTTTCTTCTTCAATTTCTAATATACTTAATTGTTTTTTTAATATGTTAGAATTAAATATATCAGAATTAATATATATATATTCATTTAACTTGTAATGATGTATGTTTTCCTCTAAATTTGTTAGAAATTCTACCAAATCCGAACTTAGTTTTGAATTTGTTTTAGTAGTATTATGTTTTACTTTTACAGCGTATATTAACATATTATTATTTATCAAAAATATTACATCAATACTATTTATTGTTACTTTACATGTATCCATCTTAAAAACATCATCATTATCTACAACGTCAAATACATCAAACGGTATTGAAACATTAAAACTAAAAGTATCATAACCGTTTATAGAATTTGTAATTAAATTCAATATATCTTGTTTACTCACTGATATATTGTCACTAAAATCGATTCTTTTAATAACAACAGTGTTACTATCGTCAACATTATCACAATTGTAAAAATTTTTCAAAACAAAATCCGTAACTTTCTTCGTAATTTTTGAAAAAGACATCATCATACATACCACCTCTTATTTTTTAGTTGTGTTTTAGTTTTTTTATTACATTCTGGTGGAGGTGATGGGGCTTGAACCCACAACCTACGGATTTAAAGTCCGCCGCTCTCCCAGTTGAGCTACACCCCCATAAATATTAACTTTTTCTTAACTTTTTGTTACTTTCTGGCGGAAGGGGTAGGAGTCGAACCTACTACCGAGATAACCTTTTGTTATCTCACCTCTCCGAGAGGATTTAATCACCCTTCCATTTAACTTCTATTTAATTTTAACATATAAATTGATTTTTGTCAATCACTTTTTTTAATTTTTTCTATAAAACTCAAAAATTCTGAATTACGTAAATATATTGTTTCTAAATACTTGTTATCAATATTATTTTTTTGATCTGAATAATCTGTCAATTCAACACTAACATTTGTACCATTACTATCAAGTTTTAGTTCTTCTTTAATTTTTTCATATTTATATACAATTGTTTTACTAATATCTAAAGATAGAACAATATTATTAAGAAGTTCAGATAAATTTTCCATATAATTTTCCATATCATCAAATTTATATTGTTCTAATATATGTGTTAATATATTATCTCTTATTCCTAATTCATATTTTAATTTCAAATCAACTAATTCTTTATCTGTGTTTTCAAATATAACACAGAATTTTGAATATATATATGATTTACTAATAAGTTCAAAATTATTATCTTTATCTTTCTTAAAAACAAGAACTTTAACACAATCTAAATATATCCAATTATCATTCTTATCAACGTACGATTCAGTATCTTCACTATATGTTAAAATTCCTTCATCATATAAAAATTTTGTATCATCTTCATTTTCATCATTTATATGTTCTAATCTAATATATATATCACCATATTCCTTGTTTAATGAATATTTTTTTTCGATTATTTTCCAACTATCTTCGTTTCTGAAATAATCTATAACATCATCTACACTTTCTATAATATCTAAAACATTACTATCCGTTAATTGTACGTATTTTGTTTCGATAGTTAATTTTGAAGGTGATGATGAAACTAAATTCGTCACTATTTTATTTATTACATCATAATTATATTTGAATTTTTTTTCATATAACTGAACATTAAATAATTTTTCTTTACTCATCATATTAACCTCCTCTTTTGTATTTTTTGTTACTTTCCATATGTTACTTTCTGGTGGAGGTGAGGGGACTCGAACCCCCAACTTGTGGATTTAAAGTCCACCACTCTCCCAGTTGAGTTACACCCCCACTATATTAACCTTTCATTAACTTTTTATTAAATTTTAACTTATTATAATTACATCAATATGTATCAATGTTATCAAATATCATTTCTACAAATTCCATGATTGTTATAGCTGACCCCCAAAAAAGTCCTTCATAACAATCGTATTCGTAATATAAATCGTATAATCTCTCATCTTTCTTCTTATTATTCAATGTCTTTAGAAAATCATATTTATCAAGACATTGTTTTTCAAATTCTTTACTTGAAATCATTGATTTTTCTTTTTCTTTTACTTCTTTTACTTCCTTGTCAATAAGTTCTATTTGTTCTTTTAAACTAATATTCATTGATAAATATTTATTCAATTCATCCAACGTATCACGAATTGAACTATTTAACTTAACAATTGAATTAATTGTTTCTTGGTCTGTTATTTCATACTTATTGGTATAATATTTTGGTTCTTCTCTTAACATTGTTAGTTTATCCTGTATAGTAATACAAATCCTTGATACACAGTAGTTTCCATCATTATCAATTCCAAATTCCACCCAAGAAGGTGTATTTACAAATTCCTTGTACGAAATAGTACAATCCATACCTCTTTTCATTAATATACTATGTAAACGTTCCAGTAATGATATATTTACCTTTTTATCTGTAACATTTGATTCAAATTCTCTAATTTCCTTATATTGTTTTAATAAATCTTTCATTATTTTTAATTCATTGTCTCCGATGTTACATTCATTTAAAATATCACGTATTATACTCATAAGTTAACCTCCTTCTGTTTTTTTTCTGGTGGAGGTGATGGGACTCGAACCCACAACAAGTGATTTTAGAGACCACCGCTCTCCCTTTGAGCTACACCCCCACATTTATTAACTTCATAACTATTATACTACAATTTTTGAATCTTGTCAAGTATCTTTTTATTTTTTTCTGTTTGTTTTTTTCTTGTTTGTTTTTTATCTTCAAATCTATTATACTATAATTCTCAAATTTTGTCAAGTATTTTTTCATTTGAAATTTAGATATTTTACAATACTCATCAAATCATCTTGTTTTTTAGGTTATTGTTTCTGTATCTTTTCTTATTCATCTTTCTTTTATTCTTGTTCATTATTTGATTACTGACTATTTGATTACTAATTATTATTATTTTGTTGTATTGTTTCCAAAGGTACTAATTATTCAAAATCATCTCCTAATTCTTTCTTTATCTCTTCATACGTCATATTTGTCATATCTTATTATTGTTATTATTGTTTTTGTTCTACAAAAATATTTTGTCCTGACTTAAATTTTAGTGTTTGTTAAAGATTTATTGTTTGTTATTCTTGTTATATTCTAACACGTCTATTTGTAGTTTGTATAGTTTGTTCACGAATATATAATTATATTTAAAACTAAAATACCAAGTCATCGTGATGTCCTTATTATTATTCAACTTTACCACTTTATTTAACTATGAATGTTAGTAATTCGTTTAATATATCCTAAGAATTAATTATACTTTCATCTTCATGTACATATCGTTTTAACGTATTTAACAATTATTATCTTTTTGAATTTGTAATTTGTATACCAACAATTTCTTCTAATTTATTTTGTTACTTTTTTATTTTTTATTACGTTATTTTCTTTTCTGAATACAAATTATTATATCTATATTCTCTAACTAATCTATTTACTATAGACAATCCAAATCCACCTGTTATATCTACACCAACCATTTAATTATTAAATTGTGTTTATACTAAATATACAAGTTCTTAAAATTAATCTTCTGGAATTAAATTGTCTTTGAAGTCTTATACAACCATTTAATCTTCTTCTCTAACAACTACAATTTACGAATAATCGTTTCCTAATCCACTTTATTAGTCAACACCTACATAATATGTTTCATCTTATTTTATTTCATCATACACATTTAAATTATATATTATACCATTTGTTAATTCAAACTGTAAAATATTCTAATTATTATTTTACGTTTTAGTTATTTAATTTATATTATCTTGTTACTTTTCTAATATCTCACCATCTATAAACGTACTTCCTGACTATATAAATTTCAAATCCAATTCTTGTTATATTTTCTGTTTATCATTATTCAATATTTATTTTTGTTATTCATACCATTAATTATCAAATCCTTATTCAGACCAATGAAATGTAAATTTAACATATCCGTTAATCGGTCTGTTTGATCTAATTAATTAATCCTATTGATGTTATGTTATCTAATTCTGATATTATTCATAGTAGTAATTACCAATTCCGTTTGGTGTTGAATTAAGTATTATACCATATGGTATTGAAGAACCTTATATAGTTTACAATGTAGGTTATACTTATTACAATTATTCTTCAAGATTAGGTACAAATTACTATTCGTCAACAATAATTGTTTACATCGGAAATCCTCTAAAAGGATTATTAGAATTTCCTTAAATAATTTTAGAACCGTTTGAGAATTATAAACTTTCCTTTAATTAACCTTGTAATTTAACAGGAAAATATATTAAGTCTTGACTTTCGTGATACATTCGTGTTATATTATGTAAAAATTCGTTTTATCTTCTCTGTTCTATAGATATTATACCAACATAATAATTATCGTAAAACATTTATAAATATAACTATAACTATTACAAAGTTGTACTCATACCAGTTTGTCTTGATTTTAATATAATTACGGTATGATATTTTAAATATGTACGAATAAATTCTTCTTGTTTTTTGTACATATCAAATTTTATTAAACCTTGTCTTTGATTAAATATATATATATAATTTTTTATAAAATATATCGGATTAAGTTTACATTTTAAGTACTCCGTCACCCAGTTTATTTCTTTTTTATTATCTTATATTTGTTGTGACATCAAATACCCCCTACACTATATGTAATAATATTGTAGAACGTTGTTTATTTATTATATTATTACTACATTTATTTATATCACTGAAACTCTGCGTGGCTAAAGCCAGCAGGTTCTAACGTACTTTCCAACTTCTGCACTAACCCGAAAGTATAGTGCCACTAATTGACTTCCGTTAGACTTTTACTACCAATTGTTCCTACGAACAAATTAACGGTAGTTTAGGCTCGTTTCAAAACCCATTATATAATATAACACAATATTAGATAAATGTCAAGCCTTCATCCCAACGACTAAAGTCGTGGGCTTTCGGCTAAGCTTTCAGTAATAAGTTCTTCTTTTAATAATAATAATATACTAAATATTATATTGTTAACATATTCTAAATTTTTATAATTCAATATATACTCTGTAATAATTTTCCAAAAATCTTTAACTCTATTTTTTTCTAAAAATTTAAACGAATAATCAAACAATTTTTCTTCATTCAATATCATCATACTTACACCTCCGTTAGTTTTTATATACTAATTATATCATAAAATAAACAAATTGTCAATATATAAAACAAAAAAGTCTGACCCTATTTAGAGTCAGACTTAATATTTATTTTCACAATTCCAATTCTTTATTTAATTCCCCATTTTTATATTGTTTTAGTATTAATAAAACAGTATGAATATAATATGTTTGTCTACAATCTTTCAGATATTTAAATATCAGATTATTCAAATCATTATATTTAGTAAGTTCAATATTTGGATATAAATTTAACACTGTTAGTATAAATAGATAATAAAATTCTACAAGTAGTTTTGCTAACAAATTATAAGTATCTTCTAAATTTTCAGATGGAAATATTTTGGACAAATATGAATACAAATTAAATATTATTTCATCAATTAGATCCTGTTGATTCTGTTGATTTCTAAACATATAATATGATATCATATCTAACGCTTGTTGATAAGTCAACCCTTGTTTACATTTCTCCAAATCTTGTGGTTCTGGACATACTATACTATAATATTTAAAAAATGGTTTCTCACTACTAATTCTTGTTTCAATTTCTTTAGTAAATTTTGTATAAACATCCATCTTTTTGATAATTGTTAACTTCAAAATATTTTCAAATAGATTAATTTCTTTAAATAGAATTTCATAAATATCATCATTTGATTTTTGTGTTCTAAATTTTTCAGAAATTTCTTGGACTAAAACAAAACTATTCAACAATATTTCTTGTTCACTTTCAGTTACCTCAACACTATTAATGAAATAATTAATCGTTTGTTTTAAATCCAAATTTTTATTGTTGTTCACCTCTTTTTCGTATTCTTGCAATTGCAACAATTCTTTTTTGTTTTCCAATATCCCAAATCGCGCCAGATTGTATTTTCGAAACATTTCGAATGTTACATATCCTTTACGAAATGCTTGAGATAATATTCTGTATTCCTCTAAAGTCAAATCAAAGGTCGATGTTAATAATATCACTTTAATTTTTTCCTTATCGACTTTCAAAAATTTGTTTTCCATACATACTCATCCTCCTTTATTTTTTAATAAGTACATTTTAATTATAATCTATTTTCTCAAATTTGTCAAGTAACAATTATGTTAACATTTCAGAACACTTTAATATATTATAACTGGTAGATTTTTTTCTATTACATACTTTGGAATTTTAAATTCTTTTACAAAGTCCATATATCCATATATCTGAATTATAAAAAAAATCACTATTCCCAAATTAGGAATAGTGAAATTAATTTTCTATATTATATTATATCATTATTGTTTTAATATATTTTCTTAGTCGTTATCTACTCTAACTTCACAAAAACACCAATATTTATGTTCATCGTTTTTAAATGTTAATATCTTCCCAAATTCATCTCCCTTATTATAATATATAACAAATATATATCATTTAAATAAATATCATATTACAAAAAATAAAATGTCTTGTTCTGATATTGAACAAGACATTTTAATATATATAAAATATTATGATAAATAAAAGATATTAGAAAATAATCAAGAAAAACTATAAAATAAGTAAGACAAAAATAATAAAAATAATATTAATATTATATTACCTATAATAATCATTCTTTTTGAACAGTATCTACAATCTTATATATTTCGTACTTGTTTTGTAAAAAGTGAAGTCTATAAGTTTAGTCTTTAAAATCGAGATCAATTGTTGTTTCATTTTTACCTTAATTATCATATTAAATATTTCTCTAATCATCAATACATTCAGAAAAAATCGAATGTAAATCTGTTACTTTAAAATTTAAGATCAGTGTACCTGTGTGTAATTTATACTATTTCCATGTATAGTCCTAATTTAGTACCAACTATTAATGAGATGATACTATAATCACACTATTATCCACTCTTTCAACATCATCGTTATCTTTAATACGTTTCCAAAAATCATACAACGTCTATTTTCTAATCGTAGTCAGAGTCTTATACATATTAAAAGCCACCTCCTTAAATAATTCTCATTTTCATCAAAATAATAAATCTTACTTGTAAATCATTATACCACCCCAACTGTACAATAATATCAATCAATCATATTAAAATCATGTAATGTATTTTTTACTTGTTCTATGTATCGTATATCGTTGTTATTATAAAAGTCATTCATTAAAAAATACATAAACCTAATCAAAAATACGTCATCTTTTCTATCCAAAGTTCTTTCTATATCATTACTACTAACATGTGATATTCAATTTCATCCAAATGTAAACTATTCAAATGCTCAACAACTTCGGATATCCCTAATTGTCTTTATATTTTGAATAGTCTAAAAATCCCGAAAATTACTTAACTATATCTATGAATGTTTTTACTGTAATTTTTAATCCACTCCTTTTTTATCATTTTCATGTAAGTGGTGGATTGTGGAGACACGATCTTGGTTGATTAGTTAAGGAAAATTTAAAAAAGTCAGTTAAAATAGATTTAGTCAAACATTATATGTTTTTAGAAAAGGATTTTGTGTAGTTTACAACTGAAATTCATCTCCTACATACAGAAGTAGGAGCCTTCTTAATATATCATTACATCATAGACGATAGGTAGTTGTTTTCAACTATTCTTCAAACTCATCTTCCCAGTCCAAAAACCAATTTTCAGTAACATGTTTTCGTACATATTATTACAAGTCATCATTATCTAAACTATCAAATTTTTCTGGATCAGAATTAATAAGATCATTTTCTTACCAAACCCATAACTAACTCAAACCAACCGAATAAACAACATATTGTCTATGATTCATAACTTAATCTTGTCTACTTGGATCATATGTCTAAAACAAATATTCTTTGTCTTCATCAAACCAAATATTAATTACACCACCATTATAATCATTTTCTAAAAAATACACCAAAAGTTCAGAAAATGTTAAAGGTTCATTGTCCCATTCAATACCCTTTTTACGATAAATTTTCACCAAATCTACCTTTTGTTTTTACTCATGTAACGGTCTTCGCACATTTTTTTTAATATTTTTCCTATAATCCATATCAAACACCTCCAATTTGTCTTTATATTTTGAATAGTCTAAAAATTCCGAAAATTACTTAACTATATCTATGAATGTTTTTACTGTAATTTTTAATCCACTCCTTTTTTATCATTTTCATGTAAGAAGGCTCCTACTTCTGTATGTAGGAGATGAATTTCAGTTGTAAACTACACAAAATCCTTTTCTAAAAACATATAATGTTTGACTAAATCTATTTTAACTGACTTTTTTAAATTTTCCTTGACTAATCAACCAAGATCGTGTCTCCACAATCCACCACTTAATATATCATTACATCATAGACGATAGGTAGTTGTTTTCATCACCACACATTATCAGTCATTAATCTGTACAGATATTCTTCAAACTCATCTTCCCATTCCAAAAACCAATTTTCAGTAACATGTTTTCGTACATATTATTACAAGTCATCATTATCTAAACTATCAAATTTTTCTGGATCAGAATTAATAAGATCATTTTCTTACCAAACCCATAACTAACTCAAACCAACCGAATAAACAACATATTGTCTATGATTCATAACTTAATCTTGTCTACTTGGATCATATGTCTAAAACAAATATTCTTTGTCTTCATCAAACCAAATATTAATTACACCACCATTATAATCATTTTCTAAAAAATACACCAAAAGTTCAGAAAATGTTAAAGGTTCATTGTCCCATTCAATACCCTTTTTACGATAAATTTTCACCAAATCTACCTTTTGTTTTTACTCATGTAACGGTCTTCGCACATTTTTTTTAATATTTTTCCTATAATCCATATCAAACACCTCCAATTTTATAAATCAGTTTGAATTTTCTTACCAATCTATAATATAATCAATTGTATAATAGAGTTAATCATTCAATATTTCATCTTCACTTTTGTGATAAGGACTATGTTATTCGTATTCATTAATTTTATCAAATAATGTTTCTGTAAAAACATCTTATCCTGTATTACCACCAATATCTTTCTTTTTTAATAATAATATAAATTTTTCAACCTAATTTGGTTCATATTCAAATATTCTATAAATCAATTTAATAAGATAATCGATAACACCTGGATAGACTAAAGGTAATACTTTCTCCAATCTTACTAAACTTGTATATTCAAATAAATTTTCCATCTATTATTTGAACTAATCATTGTAAATATTTGTTTGAATCTTGTACGGATGTTTTTGAAATATTTATATGTATTCGTTGTATTTTTCAATAAATATATTATATCCTGTTTTCTTATACTCAGGGTCTATTATTTTTAACAACTCTATAAATTAATTCACACGTTTGTTTTCACTGATAAAATCAAAGTATTTATCAACATTATCGGTAAGTTACTTGATTTCTTGTTAATCAAAATCAGGGAACATTCGTTGTAGCTTTGAAATATCTTACTTGTAAATCATTATACCACCCCCACTGTACAATAATATCAATCAATCATATTAAAATCATGTAATGTATTTTTTACTTGTTCTATGTATCGTATATCGTTGTTATTATAAAAGTCATTCATTAAAAAATACATAAACCTAATCAAAAATACGTCATCTTTTCTATCCAATGACAATGTTTTATTTAGTATATCAACATTTATTAGATTCTTATACTTATTAAACGTTATTATATATTTTGAATCCATCCCTGTTTTTATTTCCTTTTTTGTCGAATTACTATCCTCTAATTCTTTGAAGTATTTGTATAATTTTGTTTTTAGTATTTCTAATCCAATTTGTTTGTTTCGTTGTTGAGACCTTTCAGATTGACACGTAACTGTTATACCTGATGGAATATGTACAATTCGTACCGCTGATTCTGTTTTATTTACATATTGACCACCAGGACCTGATGACCTATATGTATCTATACGTATATTGTTCTTTATTTCGTTTTCTATTTTTTGTTTCATCTGTGTATCGTAATCTAAATTAAGAATATCTATATCAGAAAACAATATAGTAGTTTCTCTCTTTTCAGATTTCTTTGTAGGTGAAACTTCTACAAATCTAATAGAACCAAAAAATGTATTAAATATAATATCCTTTAAATTTAAATTCACAATATTAAATATATTATTATTATTCATCAACAAATTATTATATATACTTTCTGTTATTACATTAATAAACGGTTTAATATCTACATCAGTAATAAGTTTTTCATTTACTAAAAACAATATATCAAATATCATATTATTAACATCTTTTAAATTATTTTGTAACTCAATATATATATCTTTTTCGTTATCTGAATCATATGTTTCTTCAAAACTCTTCACTATTCCTAATTTCTGAAATAGTGAAAAGTTTCTGTAATATATTGTTTTTAATTCATCAAGTAGTATAATACTTTCTTCACCCCCAAGTCCTCTTTTAAGATATATTTCAAAATCAAAGTTATCTTGTTTTTTAGAACTTATGTTATTTATAATATCACCAGTTAACATATCAACAACATTTAAAACATCTAATAATTTGTTAGATGTTTCCATATTAAACACCTCTCTTCATTTAGTATATTATAGTTTCAAATATATTATAACACTAAATTATAAATTGTCAA
>Ga0208461_1001022_pt1 | contig 26074 bp, 18 predicted proteins | sample AD_JPNTR4_MetaG_FD_184448 | JGI IMG/M metagenome (GOLD analysis project Ga0208461, IMG submission 184448) | Active sludge microbial communities of municipal wastewater-treating anaerobic digesters from Japan - AD_JPNTR4_MetaG (SPAdes) (version 2) | ecosystem: Engineered > Bioreactor > Anaerobic...
CGTACATCATCCCGTCGCCGTCGTAGGTCATGTTGGGTTCCCAAACGCGATCCATTGCGTTTGGGAGACCCTTGCCGTTGCCGTCGTAGGCGTAGGCGGCCCCGCCCACCGAGGTGTACTGGTTCAGCGCGTTGGCCACGTAGCTGCTGGTGCCTTTCTACTTCCACCGAAGTTGCTTCAACTCTTCCTCCGTGCGGATGAACTTCACCGTACCGTCATTGAGCAGGACCAGTCCGCCACGTGGATCATGATTGTCGAAGGTGAACAGCTCGGGGCCGCCGTGCTGGTTCCAGCCCGCTTTCGTCTCAAAGAGTACCACCATATCTGCTGGCGAATCTGATTTGTAGTTGGGGTTCATGGCGTAATGGCATGCGCCTTTGCCTCTTGTTGCTGGACACACTATGTTCTTCTTGAATATAGCTACGTTGGTCGTGTAACCCTTGGCCAGATAGCCGCGAACTATCGCGTCACACCACTCGATGGGCGATGGATAGCCATGTTCCTTCGCGAGATGCCATTTAAGATCTCGATCCAGATTCCCCAGATTGTATCCGCACAACACGCGTAGACGAAAGGATACCATTTCGGGCACAAACCGGTCCAGGCGAATACCGTGATTGCTCAGCCAATGACCATCCTCCGTTTGTATCGTACTACCTATATCGGGTGAGGTTCCTATGCTCATAAAGGATACGAGAGGGGCATCCCCATTATAGCACACGAAGTCGATGCGATACTGAGTGCCGAAAGTCCCTGTTGCAGGACCCTTATAAGTGGAGGATGCCAAGTCTTCTGCAAGGGCTCTGATGGCCTCCGCATCTTGTACGACTACTGTCTCCACAGACTTGAGGTGTTGGATTTCTTCACTGCTAAACAGGGACCTGCCGGTCGGCGCCATGCAGATGAAATCAAGTGCTGAGGGTTGAAATCGGAGTGTGAACCGTGTACAAGCGCGGAGATCCACCAGTCTTCGCTCATCTGTAAGACTGTTATGATGAACCAACTGTGGTCCCGTCTCACGAGATGCACACGAAATGCGAACCGTCGACACAATGCAGCATACGCTGACCACGACACACGCCAAGGGGATCATGGTCCTTTGTAGTTCTATCTTCCCACACGGGTTGGACTTCATGGCCAATCCTCTCGTCCAAACACATAATGAATCTATCGGTCACACCCAAGTACGTCCGACACCCGGCGCTTCGCGATTGTCCAATTGCATACTGACTGTTCAGTATCGCGTTGGCGTCATATGCTCTCCCTGGTCGTTTCAGGCCCATGATCCGTTACACATCATCAATAGACGCGGTAGGGAAACCTCGCGTACCAAAGCAGACCAACAAGGGGTTTGTCCCCACGAGGGAATGGTTCTGGTGCTGCCCAATACATGTGCGTATTGGACCAGTAATCGGGCACGTCGAGCATGTCAGGACGACCGATTTCCTCTTCATCAAAGTGAACCAGGCCAGAAAATCCGGTCACCACGTGGTTCGTCCATCGGGCCAGATCACCAATCGTGGAAGAGGCCTTTGTCCCAGTCATATAGTCATACGCATCCCACCCCACAAAGCAGTGGCGGAATTGAATTGCAGTCCCGCCCGGCAAGGCAGCGCCAAGCTTCCCCCAGAACTCGTGTTCACTCTTCGTTGAAATGAATTCTTCTCCGAATTCCATCCCGTAGAAGTCACGGCAAGAATCTCCCTCGAAATCGGCATGGGAATGATCAAAGAACCACACGGCACCAAGCGTATCGCCCCTTTTTTCAATCTTAGGAACGTTTTCTATAAGCCAGTCCAACACATCTTGTGTGGAGTGCATGGGGACGTAGATTGGAAAATCATCTGCAGCCTCCGTGAACATTGCGTCTGTTTTGACACCTGGGTCATCCGGATCGTAGAATGCAACAAACACAACTGCCAACCCACTCGGATCGATGCAATTGGTGGAGTTATTTCCGCAATACGCATACCAGTTCATCCCATCGCCGTAGCCGATGGGATCGGTTTGGAGGAATCTCCCGATCTCGGGGTGGTAGTACCGGGCGCGGTAGTAATACAGCCCTGTGTCCTTGTCGAACTCGCGGCCGGTGAACATGAAGCGGTTGGGGTGATCGGCGTCGGAGGCGGCCACCTGGCCGTAGACGCTGTACTCGTAGAGCTGGACCACGTTGCCTGCGGAGTTCGTCATCGCGACACAGGAGCCCAGGGCGTCGTAGTGATAGTAGTGCGCGCCGGCATAGGTGCCTGACGCCTCGATCATGCAGATCGGCTCGTCCACGCACGGGCCGTGGACGTACTTTCGCAGCAGCGTGCCTGCATTGTTGTACTCGGCGATGATGTGATCGCCGTCGTAGACGTACTTGACCTGCGTGGCCCCGTCGACCTTCTTTTCGATCCTGCGGCCTGCGGCGTCGTACGCGTACTCGATCCGGTCCCAGCCTTCGCCGTCGGGCATCGCGCCCGTCCAGCGGATGCGGTCGATCCACAGGCAGTCCGAACCCGACGAGCCGCTGCTGTCCTTGATGAACTTCCAGCGGATCGTGTGCGTGCCCGCGCCCGTGATCGTCCAGGGGCCCGATTCTGTCCAATCCTTGCTCCCGGCCCGGCCGGAGCGGTACTGACCGTCGATGGAGAACGCGTACTCGTCCCCGGCGTCGCACGAGAGCTTGTAGTCGAAGGTAAGCGTACCCGGACCGGTCACCGTCGTTTGCAGCCAGGTCTCCTGGTCGTCGCCGATATCCCCGCTGCGGGCCGAGTCGTGGTCGTAGGAATACTCGTTGGTATCCAGCACCCAGGTCGCGTCGCCCCCGCTGGTGAACGACAGCGCGATGTCGCAGCCCGGCGACAGGGGGCCGTCGATCTTGTTCACCGTGGTCAGGCGGTTCTCCGGGTCGTAGGCGTACATCATCCCGTCGCCGTCGTAGGTCATGTTGGGTTCCCAAACGCGATCCATTGCGTTTGGGAGACCCTTGCCGTTGCCGTCGTAGGCGTAGGCGGCCCCGCCCACCGAGGTGTACTGGTTCAGGGCGTTGGTCACGGTCGTGCGGTTACTCCTTTGGATTTAGAACATCAGATCGTGTAAGGGACGCGCATCGCGCGGGAACGCATGCGGTTGGCTTCGGGGTCGTTGACGAACTCGGCCTTTCGCAAATCGAACTTGAGATTTCGCTTGCATTGCTCGCAGATGTCAGCAGCCAGACAAATGCTCATTGAGCGGAACATCACGTCGGGATTGGCAACCGTGGGTCGTCGGGAGCGGACGCAGTCGAGGAAGTCCCGCACGTGGTCCATCGGTCTTTGCGTCCGCCCAGCGTAGTCCGACAGCACTTTCTTGAATTCCTGCAACAGAGCGGGCGAGGAGACGTCGGGCTGCGAATACCCGTCCGCTGCCCCGGCCCAGCCTTCCGACCCTTCGTACCGTTCACCACAGGCGCCGCGCCAGTATTGGCACGGGTCCCAGACCGAACCGGCGACCCGGAACAAGACCAGCTTCACGCCGTTCTCCAGGCGGGTGACCATCGTCGCATCCGGTCCGGCGTACTCGAACTCGATGAAGGTCACGTTCTCCATGTCCAGTCCCGCCAAGGCCTGGGCGACCGTATGAGCGCCCCACATCGCGACGTCGGTGGCGAAGTCGTAGTATCGGTACCAGCCTCCGCCGTTCACGTAACCAGCGTTATAAGGCCGCCAGGGACAGGGCCCCAGCCAGAGGTCCCAGTCCAGATCCTCTCTGGCGGGCTCGGGTTGGGCGGGCAGCCAATCGTGAAGAAGCCCGTCGCGCCAGCGGCAGTCGGCGTACACCGTGTGGATCGGGCCCAAACGCCCCGTTCGTGCCAGCTCGATGGCGAACACGTGGTTGGCCTCGCTGAGCCGCTGGGCACCGGTTTGATAGACCCGCCCATATCGCTTGGCGGTCTCTACGACCGCCTGACCTTCGGCCATCGTGAGGCAAGAGGGCTTTTCGCAATAGACGTCCTTGCCTGCCCGCATCGCCAGGATCGAGGCCAGCGCGTGCCAGCGGTCGCCGGTGGCGATCAGCACGGCATCGACGTCGGTCCGTTCGGTCAGGAGTTGACGCATATCGCTGTACGCGGCACAGTCCTTGTGGCCGTACTTGTTGTCCACCAGATTCTTGGCGGCCTCCCGCCGGCCCTTGTGGACATCGCAAACCGCGACCCACTGCACGTCTTTCTCATTGAGCATGTAACCCAGGTCGTAGGAACCCCGGCCGCCCAGTCCGATGCCGCCCATGACGATGCGTTCACTGGGCGCTGCGACTCCGGCGGCACCGAGCGATGAGGCCGGAACGTAGTAGGGAACCGCCAACGCGCCTGCTGTGGCGGTCGCAGTCCCTGCCAGAAATTGACGCCGTGTGATTGCGCTGCTCGTGCCGTTGCTCATAGGACCAGCCCCTTTCCCTTCGATTCTGTCATCTCCGTGCGGTGATCCCAGACCCCGCTGCGTTTGACCTGAAAGGCGGCCATCGCAAGTTCAAACCGCCCAACTGAGCCTTCAAGCTTACCGTCGAAGGCGGCATGGCATCAAGTTCTCCCCCGGAAAAAGCAGCAGCCGAAACCCTTTTGGATTCCGGCTGGCTTTGCTCAATCCTCGTTGTGGCATGGGCGGCCTATCCTGGTGCCCAATCCTTCTATCCGAGTGCTTGCCCCGATGAGGAATGTGGCACCGAAGGGTCGTCCCCGCGTACCTCACGTGTACTCGATACTCTAGTTCGACATCTCGCAGAGTGTGGACGCGTTCCAATCTTCCGCGAAACGACCGACAGCGGTGTGCAACCGACTCTTGACCGTTCCTACGGGAATCCGGAGCATCCCAGCAATCTCCGCATAGGAAAATCGGTGAAAGTAGGCAAGAATCAAGATCTCACGCAGCTTGGCTGGCATCCGGGCGATCACCCGTTTGACGGACGCAGCGGTCTCGTCCCGAATCAGATCATCGTACGGCATCCGGGTGTCGCAATCCAATGTATTGAGCACGTCGTCGATCGAGTGGTCCTCGCTTTCGAACATACTTCCCAGGTTGGCCGAATCAATCCGCTGCATGCGGCGAAGTGCATCTTTGGCTTTATTGGCCGCAATCGTGAACAGCCATGGTCGTAGAGGACGAGACAGATCGAATGTATCCCGGCTGACATACAGTTGCATGAACGTCTCCTGGAAGACGTCATCGACCAGATCGGACTGATTCAGGAATCTCCGAAGGAACGCATAGAGACTATCTTTGTACAGCTTCACGAGCTCCTGGAAAGCGTCTTCCTCGCCCGCGGCGTATCGTTTCAGCAGTTCCATTTCACTCATAGGAATCCCCTTCCAAGTACATTCAATTATGAGTGTTATGGTAACAGGATCGGAAGACCGGTAAATCAGGCTATGGCTGCTTCTGACATCCGGTTCAACACTGGATTTCCTATCGGGAATTCCCCTATACCCCCATCGGCATTCTTCCTTCGTGGGGTGCGTGTCCCCTGCGGCACGAGGTTTCCTGTTGATTTGTCTGCCGGCACGCCTATGGTGAGCAGCATGAATGCGAAAGGACAAATCCCTGTGGATTTCCACCTGCCAGTGGTGATGACGTCAGGGTCATAGGGGGCACGAGCACATTCAAAGAGCGTCGTTGGGAGTTGGCGGTCGATGAAGCCTTTATCGTGTTGGCCGATACCTTGATCGATCCGTCGTTTTCGTTCGAAGAGATGATCCAAACCGTCCTGGAGCATGCCCGACGGCTGCCCCAGAGCGAAAACGGCTATGCCTCCTTCTCTGGTCCGGTCGAATCGAACCGATGTTCGGACTGGCCCCGGGGGTTCAGAGGCACATCGCCATCCGTTTGACTTGCGACCACAGCCGAGGGACGCTGTCCATTCTCAACGACGGCCGTAAACTCCCAAAACGTCTTGGGCGAAGAAGAGGAATGGGGGTGCAGGGGATGGACTACCGTGCGGAGGTGATCGGTAGTATACTATGTGGGACAGGGGCCGACCGGTGGTCACCTATAATAATTTTGACGTGAAACGGAAACGGCGCAAAGAGGCGAAGAAAGATGCCGCACAAGACGCAGAATACGAACATCCGTAACAAACGAACGGTTCTGATCGTAGACGATCATCCGATCGTGCGTCAGGGGCTTGCCCAGCTGATCAACCAGGAAACCGATCTTGTGGTCTGCGGCCAGGCGGAAGACGCTCACGAGGCCATCCAAGCCATTCGTCAGTTCAACCCGAACCTGGTGATCGTGGACATCTCGCTCAAGGACACCAGCGGCGTGGAGCTGATCAAGGACCTCAAGGTTCAGTTCCCCGATCTTCCGGTCCTGACGTTGTCGATGCACGACGAAGCGGTCTATGGGGAGCGGGCTCTGCGGGCGGGGGCACGCGGGTACATCATGAAACAGGAGGCCACGGAGAAGGTGGTCACCGCGATCCGTCGAGTCCTGGCGGGCGAAATCTACGTCAGCGACGGAATGGCCGCCAAGATGGTCAGCAAGCTCGTGGGCGGCATCAGCAAAAAAAACGAATCGTCCGTCGAGAGCCTCAGCGACCGCGAACTCGAGGTCTTTCGCATGATCGGCGAAGGGTTCAGTACCCGTGAAATGGCGGAAAAGCTCCACCTGAGTGTTAAGACCATCGAGACATATCGCGCACATATCAAAGACAAATTGGCCCTTCAGGATGCCAACGAACTTTTGCGATCTGCGATTCATTGGGTGAACTCGGAACTTCAGCGGTAAGCGGTCTGCTCAGAAGATTCCTCTCGCTCTCCATGCCGATTCGACAGGTCTTTCGGCTATCGGGAAAAACCTGATAGCCCTCTGAGCAGTTCGTCCTATTCCAAAAACAGACGGTGCCCCGATTTTGTTCTTTCTTTTGTGTCCGTATGATATAAGGAGATAACCCAGTGGGGGATCGGTGAAAATGGATCCCCCGTCCTAGATGTTCAGAGGTTGACGAGTGCCAAGACAGGAGAGTCCAGAATGATGATGACAACGGCACTGACGGCGATCCCCCCGTTGCGTCACAGTTTCGAGGATACAATCAACATGGGTTGTGAAGAAGAACCAATCATTCGGACGAGAATCCTGGTCGTGGACGATCACTACATCATGCGAAGGGGTTTGTGCGAATTGCTCAGCCAGCAGCCGGGATTCGAAGTTGTCGCGGCGGTCAGCAATGCCCAGCAAGCGGTGGAAATCGCCCAGCAGGAATCTTTCGACCTGGCGATTGTCGATGTCTCTCTGGGCGAGGTGGACGGGATCGAACTGACGAGCAGGCTCAAATCCCAGCATCCCGATCTGATCGTGCTGATCCTGTCCATGCACGAGGAGGCTCTCTTTGCCCACCGGGCGGCAGGCGCGGGGGCCTCCGGCTTCGTCGCCAAACAGCGGGCGGGGGAAACGCTCCTGCCTGCGATCCGTCACGTCCTCAACGGCGAATACTACTTTAGTCATCTCTGACCAACCGAACCGGTTCGGCGTCGTTTCGCTGCCAACGATCCCGCATCAAGACGCTTTCTTTCGGTGTTCGACGAGGGTATCATGCCTCGTCAGACAAATGGCCTTGTTCCTTGGAATCGTGCAGGAGATCGATGGTGTCCCCAATGCCCCCTTCGCAGGATATTCTCAAAGGCGGCTTCCCGGCGTTTCAGACTCCTCGCCCTGAGGACAAAGCCCAATGGAATGCACGCCGAAGAAAGCTGCGTCGCACACTCTGGCGACTCCTTGGTGATCTGCCGACGCTGTTTACGCCGACGGCGACCCTTCTGAGCACAGAAAAGCACGCCGGGTTTCTGGTCGAACGGTTTGCCTTCGACAACGGTGTCGGCGACCCCGTCCACGGCTGCACGCTGCTTCCAACCGCCAGGACTGAGCCGGGACCGGCCATTCTGTACCATCATTGGCACGCGGAGCAGTACGATCTGGGCACGCGAGAACTGCTGGAGTGTGTCCACCCCGAGTTGGGTTTTGCCCCTGGGGAAGAACTCGTCCGTCGGGGCTACGTGGTCCAGGCGATCGATGCCTATGGCTTCGGCCAACGTCGTTTCCAGGGACCAGCTGGGGAGAGGGAAGTCGGAGCGAGCGTCGAAGCGGCCCTGTTCAAGACCTTCCTCTGGGAAGGCCGAACGCTCTGGGGGATGATGGTCCGCGACGACGTGCTCTCGTTGAACTTGCTGGCGTCCCGACCCCAGGTGGATCCGGCCCGAATCGCAGCCATGGGCGTGAGCATGGGATCGACGCGGACTTGGTGGCTGGCGGCGCTGGACGACCGCGTCAAGGTCGTGATCTGCGTCGCCTGTCTGACTCGGTATCAGAACCTCATCGCACGAGGCTCGGTCAATGAGCACGGCATCTACTACTACGTCCCCAATCTGCTCAAGGAGGGCATCGACGCGGAGTCTGTCGTCGGCCTGATCGCGCCGCGCCCGCTTTTGACGCTGACAGGCGAACAGGACGCAGGTTCCCCCGCTGAAGGCGTACGGATCATCCACGCATTCCTGGAGCACCTCTACCAATGCTACGGGCGAGCGGAATGTTTCCAGGGACTGCTCTACCCCAACGTCGGCCATGCCTACACGCCCACGATGTGGGACCAAACGCTTCGCTGGCTCGAAAAGCACATCTGATCCGTCCCTGTCATGCTCACGGCAGGACGAGGCGATAGCTGACGAACGCCACGGACCGGCTGTCGGGCGACCAGGAGGGCACGTTGATCGTGCCTTGGCCGCCGAAGAGCCTGGCCAGAATTCGTGGCTTGCCGTCGGGCAAGTCCATGATCCGCAGGCAGACGTTCTTATTCGCCGGATGACCTTGAACGCTTCTGTCGTAGGAGAGAAAGACCAACAGCTTGCCGTCGGGCGACGGATGCGGGAACCAGTCGGCATGATCCAGGTCGGTGGTGACAGGCTCCTGCTGCGAACCGTCGGCGTTCATCCGCCAGATCTTCATCAGGCCCGATCGTTCGGAATTGAAGTAGATCGTGCGGCCGTCGGGCGAATAGTCGGGTCCGTCGTCCAGACCTGCGGCGTCGGTCAATCGCTGTTCGGCTCCACCCTCGACAGGGATCGCATAGACGTCGTAGTTGCCGCCGCGAGCGGCGCAGTAGGCAAGCGTCCGTCCGTCGGGCGACCATCCGTGCCAGTACGAAGGGGCCAGGGGCGTCACCAGTCGCGGCGTGCCTCCCTCGCTCGCAAGCACATAGATCCGCGACTCGCCTTCGGTTTGGTCGCTGATCGCCAGCCATTTGCCGTCGGGCGAGAAACCGTGATCGTTGTTGCAGCGGGTCGCAAAACCTGTGTTCAGAAGCTTGGGCTCGCCTGCGGTAATGGGAATCGTAAAGAGCCGGCCTCCGCCGTTGAAGAGCAGGTAACTGCCATCACGCGACCAGTTCGGCGCTTCGAAGTGGCGTCGCTCGCGATGGACGATCCGGCGTTCCCCGGTCTCGACAGAGACAATCTCCAACGTACTTTCGACCACGCGATCACCGACCTTGGCCTTCCCGAGAACCTTGAATTCGACTTCTGAGAACAAGGCGGTCTCGCTCACGGAGTTGTCGTGCGAGCACACGATCAATCCGGCATGCACCGGGTCGGGCAGCGCCACGCAGACCGAGCCCACCGGCTGCCACATCTTTCCGTCCCGGCTGACCGACAGGCCAAAGACGTTCGCATCACGCTCCAGGCGGATCGCGGCCGGGGCGCGAATGGGCGACTGGATTTCCTCGGTTGTGCCGCCCTGAACCTGGCGGTACTGCAGGCTGATCAGACCGTCGCCGTGGACGACGGCATCGACATACGGAGAGCCGGCATCGAGACTCTGGCGGATCATCCAACCTGCCTTGCGATGGGCGTTTTTGCCTTCGCCCGTCCAACGAATGGACGCTGTCATGGCCGCGTCGCCGTCGAGCTTACGCCGCAGGAACTGAAAGGCATCTTGCGTACCCCAGATGTTCTCGCCGCTGCCGGTCACGGCGTACTGATCGCTTGCGGCGTCGAACGTGGCCTTCCCTGCGGCGCCAACGACGCCGACGTCGCCCGCTTCGTCGAAGATCCCCAACGAACCGACCGGCCCATTCGCAGCAGCCACGCACAACACCATCGCGTAAATGACGGCTCCCATCGGCACGCTCCCGCCCGGTCGATCACCGGGCAATCTCGACGATCTCGATGTCCTTGTACCACGCCTCGCTCGCAGGGCCCGAATGAATCTGCAAACCGATCAGACCGGTCTGCTCGATCGATTCATCGGGTTCGGTGTAATCCACGGTCTGGACGCCGTTGAGCCACAGTTGAACGCGCCGGCCCTCGCAGCGAATCACGTACTGATTCCAATCGCCCGGCTTGAGGGCCTTCTTCAGCACCTCTGCAGCGGGCTGAGCGAGGATCTTGTTGCGACGGGACTCGTCGTAAAGGCAGCCCCAGTAGTGCTGACCCATGTCGGCCTGGTAGCCGATCATCTCGTTGTGGTTCGGGATGCGACGACTGCGGATCTGGATGCCCGCATTGGCGTGGGCCGGATCGCCGAGCAGTTTGACCTTCAGCCGCAATTCGAAATCTCCATAGGCCTTCGTCGTGCACAGGAACTCATTGCGGGGAATGGTTTTCTTCAGATTGCCCGCTACGATCGCGCCGTCCTCGACGCGGAACCAGTCGAGATTGCTCTCCCAACCGCGGAGTGTCTTGCCGTCGAAGAGCGAAATCGCACTCGTCGGCCCTTGCTGCACGAACAGGGAAACGCCCTTCTTGTTGGCGGTGACGACGTCCATCAGCCCGTCGCCATTGATATCCACGACCTCGAACTGCGTGCCGATACCGGAGTCGTCGTCGATGATGTGTCGGGAGAACGTGACCTTGCCCTTTTCGGGCCGCTGGATCTCGAACCAGACCAGCAACGCGGGTTCCCGGGCGCCGGGATCGTTGCCGTTATGGGCGAAGTATCGCTTACCTGTGACGAAGTCCATAATGCCGTCGCGATTGATGTCCGCCAGGCGGATCGCGTGGGTCTGCGAGAACTCCTTGCTGATCTGTTGCATGTGGAATTTCTCACCGTTGGAGCCTGGCAGTTGCTCGAACCACCAGATGCCGTAGTCGTGCGCCGAGCTGGTCAGCACGTCGTTGAGCCCGTCGCCGTTGATGTCGAAGACGACCATGTCCGCGCAGGGCGGGCCGAAATCGACCGCGTGGAACCGCCACTGCTCCTGCGTGCGGTCGACGGGCGCTTCCCACCAGCCCTTGGTCACGATCACGTCGTTGCGTCCGTCGCCGTTGATGTCCCCGACGCCCAGGCCATGGTCATAGCGCTCGCTGCCGGGGGCCTTGGGGCCGCCGATGATGTGCATCGTCCACTCTTGGTATGGGTCGTCGGGGATGCTGAACCAGGCCATGTACCCTTCCGGCTGGACTCCCCAGACCGCCACAGGCTTGCCGTCGCCCAGGAGGTCCGCAAACAGCGGCGTCTCGTTGCACGCGCTGCGGGTCCCCTTGTGCACCTTCCAATGACCGGGCTTATTCTGCGGATTCTCGTACCACAGGGACGGTTCGCCCATCATCGTCGTGATGATCGAATCGATCCACCCGTCGCGGTTGACGTCCGCTGAGAAGTTGGCGAAGGTCTTGCTGTATCCGGTGTTGCCGTCATACTTTCCCGGCGGCAGGATCTCGTGCATCGTCCAGTCGGGGGCCTCGTACCACACTTCGCCCGCCATGATGTCCAGCTTGCCGTCGCGATTGATGTCTCCCACCCCGACGCCCTCCGATCGGAACGTTTTGTCGAGCACGATCTTTGTGAACTGCACGGGCTCTGCTTCAACAACAGTTCCGAGCGCAACGCCGAGAATCATCGCGAGCAAGAACAATCTTCTGGGAGCAAACACAGACATGCGAAACCCCTTCCATTGGCAACTACTGAATGGAACCCATTCGAACCTCACAGCCGCCATCATGGGCATAGGGCCGCAAGGAGTCAAGAGAGAAGCTGGGCTAACCAAGGCAATTGCATGTCCTAGGAGGGCAGGATGTTACGTAAGTCCTGGTGATCCCAAGATCGGACTTTGGTCTTGGTTTCGAGGCCAACGTCATAGGTTTTATCCGTCCGCAGCAGAAATTCGGTATCGCTTTGACGAAGGTTGCTGACATGGCAGCGAACATCTACCGAACGCTTGCTCCCGTCTGACGAGTCGATTCGATCCAGATGAATCGTGACAGACCTTTTCATTGCAGGGGCCCATCGCCTGTGAATCGTCCCGCGGTACAACCTGTGGACGGCTTGCGCAACCCTGCTTACAATAAGAACTTAGAGATTCTCTTTCGATAAATGCTTATGGAAGCCCATGGTCTTGGCGTGCGGATCCATCGTTTCGCATGGCCTGCACTCTATCTATAAGGACATATCATATCCCCAATGCAATCTCTCGCTACATGCCATCACCCGGTCAATCGCGGCCGATTGACTTGACGCCCGTACACCAGTAGACTTGCGGTGTGAATGGATCGCAGAACGCAACATTCGATGGAGGACACGTCCTATGAAATCCGCGGATTGCATGATTTGGATTGCAACGGTTGTCGTGGGGTTGGGTTGTTGTCATTCGGTTGTGTTGGGGGCCGATGTGGACGAAGCCATTCGCAAGATCCGGAGGGGGACGCTGACGATCGAGACTGCGCCGGGGGCCGAGGTCCGCGTGGAGCAACAGCGTCACGAGTTCTGGTTCGGGGCCGCGTTGGCCAGCCAGATGTTCGGTGAGCGGGCGAACGCGGAGACCGCGGCCCAGTACAAGAAGGTTTTTCTGGAGAACTTCAACGCCGCCGTGACAGAAAATGCGTTGAAGTGGCCCTCGATGGAACGACGCCAGGGGCAGGTGGATTATTCGATTGTCGATGCGATTCTCCAGTGGACCGACGAGCACGAGATCCCTCTGCGAGGGCACAACATTTTCTGGGGGATTCGCAGCTTCATTCAGCCGTGGGTCCTTGCCCTGGACGACGCGACGCTCCGCGAGACGCTCAAGAGACGGGCCCTGGATATCGGGACGCGGTACAAAGGCCGGTTCGCGGAGTACGATCTGAACAACGAGATGATTCACGGCAACTACTACGAGGAACGTCTGGGTCCCGAGATCACGCGGGACATGGCCGACTGGGTCCGCCAAGGCGATTCCGATGCCGTGCTTTTTGTGAACGACTACGATATCCTGACGGGCCGGCGCCTGGACGATTACGTCGCCCACATCCGCGGCCTGTTGGATCAGGGCGTTCCCATCGGCGGCATCGGCGTCCAGGGGCACCTCCATGGCGACTCGTTTGATCCAGCGGTCTTGAAGGCCTCGTTGGCCACGCTCGCTCAGTTCAAGCTGCCGATCGTCATCACCGAGTTCAATTTCCCCGGCCAGCGATCCAAGCACTACAACAAGCGGGACTCCACGCTTACGGACGAGGAGGAGCAGGCCAAGGCGAAAGCCATCGTGGATTACTACCGCATTTGTTTCGCAGAACCGGCGGTCAAGGGCATTCTGATGTGGGGCTTCTGGGAAGGGGCCAACTGGATTCCACAATCGTCGCTGTATCGTCGGGACTGGTCGCCGACCCCGGCTGCCCAGGCGTATCGCGATCTGATCTACAAGCAGTGGTGGACCCGTTGGCAGGGCAAAGCCGACGCGGCGGGTCGATGCGAGGTCCCGGTGTTCTACGGTCGGCACAAGATCACCGCCAACGGCAACGAAACCTTCATCGACCTTAAACGGGCCGAGGGGACCAAGACGGTCTCGCTCAAGTAGAACAGGGGCCCGGATTTCCCGCGGCGGGGCGGAGGCGTGTTCTTTTGAACGACGGTGAAGGATCTGGGCTTGGCATGTGACGGAGCACCGTCTGCATCCTGGGCCCGGATGTTTCGTTTCACTCAGCATGACAAGTGCATGCCCTAACCTTTCCCGCACGGCACGGCGATGCCAGGGGTGCGACGAGAACCCCATTGCGGTCGACGGGTATGCGCGGTAGAGTACCGACACGTATTCGTATTGAGGGTGGAAACCCATCGGTTCCGCAGGGTGGCGCGGTTGCCCCTTGCATATTCGGGGTGTGGAAATGCCTGAACAGGTGCCGACGCGTGAAGAAGCATTGGCGTTGCTGAAGCAGTACAACCAGAACGAGGCTCTGATCAAGCACGCCTTGGCGGTCGAGGCGGTGATGCGATACTGCGCCCGCAAGCGAGGGCAGGATCCCGAGCTTTGGGGTCTGATCGGGCTGATCCACGATTTGGACTATGAGCAGTTCCCCGAACAGCACTGCCACAAGAGCGGGCAGATCCTCCGCGAGCACGGCTGGCCCGAGGAGTACATCCGAGCCGTGATGTCGCATGGCTGGGGGATCTGCACGGATGTCGAGCCGGTGACCGATCTGGAAAAGACCCTCTACGCGATGGACGAGCTGACGGGGCTGATCGCCGCGACGGCCTTGGTGCGTCCGAGCAAGAGCGTGCTGGACACCACCGCCAAGTCCGTGAAGAAGAAGTGGAAGGAGAAGTCCTTTGCGGCCGGCGTCAACCGCGAGGTTATTGAGAAGGGAGCGGCTCTCCTCGATGTCGATCTCGGCGTGTTAATCGAGGACGCCATCGCAGGGATGCAAGAAGCCGCCGAGGCAATCGGTCTCAAGGGCGATGTGAATGCACAGGGATTGTGAGAGAACGATGACAGTCAGACGAATGGGACAAATGGGTGTCAAGTGCCTTTTCGCTCTTGTTCTTGTTCTGCCGACCGGTTGCGAGGGCAACAAGAAGAAGTCGGCTCTGACCGAAGAAGAGATTCGCCAAAAGACTTATGCGCCGCGGCCGATCCGGCCTGACGAGATCCTCATCAGTGGCGAAACCATCACGTTCGACGATGTTTTGATCTCGCCGCCGGAAGAGGACATTTCGGGACCCTCCCTCAGGGACCGCCTCGAAGCAAGGGCGAAGGAAGTTTCGCTCGAACAGTTTCTTGCGGAGGCCCGCCCGGTGATCGAGCAGCGGCTCAATCGCAATATCATTACGCGGATCGTACTGGCCAAGCGGGCTCGTCGGGAACTGGGCGACAAAGCCGACGACGCGTTGGACAAAATGGCAGAAAAGGAACTTCGGCGGTTTATTATGGAAGAGCACGGCGGCAATGGTGCGGAGGCCGACGCGGCGCTTCAGCGTCGCGGCATGAATCGCACGACTTTCAAGGAACGTCGCAAGCGGGACTTCCTTGCCCAGTACGTGATCGACTCGGCGTACCGTCGGAATCGCCCTGTGACATACCGCGAGATCGTCGCTCACTACGACAAAGTGAAAGACCAGGAGTTTTGTCGGGAAGGCGTCCTGCAGTTGCGTTTGATCGACATCGACGTCGCCAAGGTACCGTTGGAGGATCCGAATGAGGATCGTCTCCACAGGGCGCGGTTGCTGGGCGCAGATTTGCGAATGCGAATCGAAGCCGGCGAGGATTTCGGCGAGTTGGCCAAGCAGTACTCCAACGATCCTTTGGCCTCTCAGGGCGGTTTGTTGAGACCCAGGAACCCGAACGCGTTTGCCCCGCCGTACGATGTGCTGGCCGCGAAAGCCAAAAACATGCGGGTCGGCCAGGTGGCCGGCCCCCTCGACGCACCCGGACGGGTCTTTCTGATGAAGGTGGAGGCCAAGCAAGACGAGGGATATCTGCCTCTGTCCGAGGTTCAGGATCGGGTCCGCGAAGAAATCCTGCGGGAACGCCGACGGACCGCGCTGGACGAGCTGGAGAAGGAGATCGGCCGCCAGGTGGCTCAGATTGACACGGCTCCGTTCGTCGACTACTGCTTGGAGCGGTTTTATCGGCTTGTTCGCGCAGAGCGGTAGGTATCGAGGATGGATCTCATCGCCCACGGCATCGATCTGGTGGATTTCCCCCGCATCGAGCAGATGATCGAGCGGCATGGGGATCGGTTTCTCGACCGTGTCTTCACGGCCGTCGAGCAGGAATACGCCGGCAAGCACAAGAACTCGGTGGAAAAATACGCTGGACGATTTGCCGCCAAGGAGGCGATCCTCAAGCTCATCGGCACCGGTTGGCGGGGCAGGATCGCCTGGACCGACATCGAGGTTGTGAACAATCCGGCGGGTCGGCCTGAAGTGAGATTGTCAGGGGAAGTGAAGCAAATCGCCGCGAAGCTCAAGATCCGGCAGATCAGCATCAGTATCACACACACCGCCAGCTTCGCGATTGCCTCCGCGGTCGCCTTGGCTGAATCGAATGAAAACGAACGACTTTGATTGCATCGTCATAGGAGGGGGCCACGCCGGTATCGAAGCCGCGCACGCGGCAGCCCGGATCGGGGCACGCACCTGCTTGGTCACGCTCAACAGGGCCACGATCGGCAAGATGAGCTGCAATCCCGCCGTCGGCGGCCTGGCCAAAGGCCAGATCACGCGCGAGGTGGATGCGCTCGGAGGGCTCATGGGTCTGGCGATCGACGCCACCGGCATCCAGTTCCGTATGCTCAATCGTTCGAAAGGTCCGGCGGTCCAATCCCCCCGAGCGCAGGCGGACAAGTACAAATATCAGGATTTCATGCGAGTCCGGCTTGAAGAAACGCCCAATCTGACGATCGTTGAGGCGATGGCCTCCGAGATCCTCTCCGAGGGGATGCGAGTTCGCGGCGTACGATGCGCCGATGGTACGACGCTCTTGTCCCCGACGGTCGTCGTCACGACAGGGACGTTTCTTCGCGGGGTAATGCATATCGGGACCGAGCAATTCCCTGGAGGCCGGCTGGACGAACCGGCGGCCGACTCCCTTTCGGAGAGTCTCGAATCCCTAGGCCTAGAGGTCCGGCGTCTGAAGACCGGAACGCCCGTCCGTCTTGATGCATCCACCGTCGACCTGAACCGGCTCGAATCGCAGCAGGGCGATCCCGACCCGATTCCGTTCTCCTTCCTGAACGATCGGATTGACCGCGAACAAATTCCGTGTTGGATCACATACACGAACGAGCGGATCCATCGGCTCATTCGCGACAATTTACATCGGGCGCCGCTTTATACCGGCCAGATCAAATCCGTCGGTCCTCGGTATTGTCCGAGCATCGAGACCAAGATCCTGCGGTTTGCGGACAAGGACAAGCACCAGGTGTTTTTGGAGCCCGAGGACGAGGCCCGCACGACGATTTACTGTAACGGAATCAGCACGTCACTGCCCAAGGACGTCCAACAAGAGATGCTCAGGCTTATGTCGGGCACGGAACGAGCGAGGATAGTCCACTACGCCTACGCGATCGAGTACGACTATTGTCCCCCGGTGCAGTTGCAGCCGAGCCTGGAGACGCGAAAGATCGCAGGCCTGTTCCTGGCCGGGCAGATCAACGGCACCAGCGGTTACGAGGAGGCCGCGGGGCAGGGGATCCTCGCCGGAATCAACGCCGCTCGAAAGCTTCAGGGCAAGGAGCCGCTGGTCCTGGGTCGCGACCAGGCGTACATTGGTGTGATGATCGACGATCTGCTCACCCGGGGAATCGACGAACCATACCGCATGTTCACCTCCCGGGCCGAGCACCGTCTGGCCCTCCGTTCCGACAACGCCGACAGGAGATTGACGCCCATCGGCATGGACGTCGGCTTGGTTCAGGCCGATCGCAGGCAGAGATTCCAGAACAAAATTGAGGCGATGACGAGGCTCAGAATACGTCTGGAGGGAACTCGTGTCGAAGGCGTATCTCTCTGGGATTTGTTGCGTCGTCCGGACGGCCTCGCGTACGACACACTTCGCACAACGCACGACGAGTTCGCCGCGTGCAGCCGGGAAGTCCTGGAAACACTTGCCATTGATGCTAAGTACGAAGGTTATCTCGCCAAGCAGCAGAGACTGGCCGAAGTGCAGCGTGACCTGGACACCAAGCGAATTCCCGCCGATTTGGATTACGAGAGGATCGAACACCTCCGTGCTGAGGCGAAGGAGAAATTGACCGCCTTCAGGCCCTCCACGCTTGGCCACGCCTCGCGTTTGAGCGGAATCACCCCTGCCGACATCACGGTCTTGCAGGTGTACCTCAAACGGGCAAATCGTCGCTAGCGTAGAGCCCCATGGCCGGCGGCACGGTACGGGGAACCGTACAAGGCCGACCTCTGTCTGGTTCGGGCGATCTCTGTGCCGATTACGTACGCTAAAACATCACGAACAAAGAGATTTACAGATTTCGTTCAAACTGATAAACTACATGCTTTTTCTGCCGGTTCGTGCAGGCGTGGGCGGTTCCTGGAAGCCGACGTCCTCCGGCGACAGGGAACAGGAGTTGGGGTCACGCTATGGCAAGAGTTGTGGTTTACGATACGACGTTACGCGATGGGATGCAGGCCGAAGGCGTCAGTTTCTCGCTGGAGGACAAGCTCTCGATCGCCAAGTGGCTGGACGGTCTGGGGATGGATTACATCGAGGGGGGATACGCGGCCTCCAACCCCAAGGAGATGCAGTTTTTCCTGGAGGTGGCCAAGCTGGGCTTGAAGAACTCCAAGATTGCCGCCTTCGGCAGCACCCGGCGGGCCGATTGCACCGTGGACAACGACCTGTCGTTGGGCTCGATCGTGAGCACCAAGGCCCCGGTGGCGACCATCGTCGGCAAGACCTGGGATCTCCATGTGCGGGAGGTACTCGGCTGCTCGCTCGACGAGAACCTCAAGATCTGCGCGGAGTCTGTGCGGTACCTCAAGGGCAAGGGTATTGAGACGATCTTTGACGCCGAGCACTTCTTCGACGGGTACCAGGAGAATCCCGAGTATGCGATGAAGGTGCTTCACGCGGCTGCAGAAGGCGGAGCGGACACCTTGGTGCTGTGCGACACCAACGGCGGATCGTTGCCGGAGAGGATCTTCGAGGTAACGCAGGAGGTCTGCAAGACGTTCGGTTCATTGGTTGTCGGTATTCATACGCACAACGATTCGGGCTGTGCAATCGCCAACTCCTTGGCCGCGGTTCGGGCGGGGGCCCGGCAGGTGCAAGGCACAATCAACGGTATGGGCGAGCGGACGGGCAATGCGGATCTGTGTTCCATCATTCCCAATCTGACTCTCAAGATGGGGTACGAGGTCCTCTGTCCCGAAAAAATGCAGATGTTGACGGAGACGTCACGGTTCGTGTACGAGATTAGCAACCTGGCGCCGGTGACGAGCCTGCCCTACGTCGGCGCCAGTGCTTTCGCCCACAAGGCGGGTTTACACGTCGACGCCTTGCGGAAGAGCAAACGCACATACGAGCACATCGACCCTGCGCTTGTCGGCAACGAGCGTCGGTTTCTCATCTCCGAACTCAGCGGTAAATCGAACGTCCTGGCGGAGATGGAAAAGGCCAAGCTGGCCCAGGATCCGAAGCTTGCCCGCAAGATTCTCGCCCGGGTGCAGGAACTGGAGAACGAAGGCTACCAGTTCGAGGCCGCCAACGCGAGCTTCGACCTGCTGACCAAGAAAGTCCTGGGTGAGTTCAAGCCGTCGTTCGAATTGATCAAGTACCATGTGAATGTGGAGAAACGTCGGGCCGGCGAAATTGTCACCGAAGCGACTGTTAAGCTCAAGGTCGGCGAGTTGTTCGAGCACGTGGTCGGCGAGGGCGACGGTCCGGTCAACGCGTTGGACGCCGCACTGCGAAAGTCGCTCGAGAATTTCTATCCTTGTATCCGGGAAATGCAGCTGATCGATTACAAAGTCCGCGTCGTCAACGGAAAAGCGGGAACCGCGGCCCGGGTCCGCGTGGTGATCGAGTCGCGGGACAAGCAATCCCTCTGGGGCACGGTGGGCGTCTCGGAGAACGTCATCGAAGCAAGCTGGCTGGCGTTGGTCGACAGCGTCGAGTACAAGATTCACAGATCGGCGTCGTAGGGCGGTGTGTCCCTAAGTCCTATCAGTCCTGTGGATGAAACCGATGGGACCAATAGGACCTAGGGGACGGATTCTCCTGGTATCACTCGACGAGCAGGGCCTCTTGCGGGGCTCCGGTTTGCTGTCTCCTCTTTCGACGGTTGACCGTTCGGCGATCCGTCGCGGGGGCCGGCTGTTCATCGGAGACGACCTGCAGAACCTCGGCGGCCGTGGCGGCGAACCCGTCGGCACCGATTTCTTCCCAAAGTCCTTCAGCCCGATTGAAGAGTCCGCCCGAGACGACAATCCGCATTTCGGGCCAGGCATTCACCGAGCGGATCCGATCGATCAACCGCCGGACGTCCGGCGCCTGCTTGGGCGTGGTGCCATAGATCAGCAGCACATCGGGGGCATACTCGTTGATGTAACCGAAGATGTCGTCGTTGGATAGGCCTCCTCCGAGGAAGCGAACCTGCCAGCCGTCACTTTCGAACAGGTCTGCGATCATCTGGGCGCCGAGTTCCTGGAGTTCCTCGCGGGAACAGCAGACCGCGACTTTCTTGTGTTTGGCGGGTCGACGAGGCAGCTTGTTCTGAAGTTGGTCTACGATCGTGCGGTTGATCCGTGTGGCCATGTGCTCTTGGACGGACGTGATCCGATCCGTTCTGGAAAGCCGTTCGATCTCCACCATCACCGGCCAGATCAGGTGCAGGTAGATCGAGTTGGCCGGCACGCCGCGCTGCATCGTTTCTTCGATGACGGAACGGCAAGTACTTCGGTCGCCTTGGAGCAGAGCCTCGAGATAACGGGCCAATGTTTCTTCCTTAACCATGCCAATCTCCTTTTTCCATCCTTACGTTTTTTGCCGGCCTTTTAACCTGCGTAACATTGTGTATTTGTTTTTGAGTCAAGATGGGTAACTTTTCGTCTTGACAAGTGTTGTATCGGAGGCTGGTTTTCAAAAACTTGAGTGAAAATAGATAAGATGGGGTTCTTCGGGTGTATAAGTCATGAGTCTGTATCTTCTGGGAGTCGCCGATTTCCAGCCGGTGTTCTTGGTGTTGTTTTAGCACGAATCGACCGTATTCGCTACAGGTCCTATAAGAACTCTTTCCATTACATGTGATAGAGATGGACCTCCGGGGGCGGACGACGCATTTGACTGTCCCATGCGGTTGATTTGCCGGTCGCAAGCGTTCGAGATTTCGCTTGAAACAACGAGCGGTGATCGGGTATAACGGAAAATGGTTATTTGGGTCTGCAAGGATTCCGAAATAACTCAGGTGGTGGAAGCCTTGTGTGTGGGATTTGTCGAGGGCTTCCGCACGTGTGGAGCAGGGTCTATGTGGACTTCGGTCGGATGGTGAAGCCTTCGCACGACCACTTCCAACGTCTGCATGGTCAAAACGGTAGATCGTGGCTGGTGGATGCCGAGAGGAAGGAGGTGGTTCGGCAGGCTGGCGCATCACATCAGAATCTTCTCTGTCCCCAATTGCATCGTTGTCGATCGATTTCGCGCATCTCTTTGCTAGGAAAGAGCTTAATCTCGATCGCGTTGCTATCGGTAGACGCCCGCCTGGCGCGGCCTTCGTCGGTTGAATCGGGAACACAAGTGCTGTCGTCCGAGATCGGTTTGACTGCAGACCGGTCGGCCGGCAACGGAGAACCATTGAATGTGCGGGACCGGAGTTTTGCCTCGCGGTCTCCGCAGGGTTTTAGGGAAGGGAGCATGCTATGTGTGGAAGGCTCTTGACCGTTCTTTGTGCGTTCGGTGTTGTCGTCGGCACGATCGCACCCGTGCAGGCCGGACTCGATGATGGTTTGGTCTGCTACTTCAAGTTCGACGAAACGAGTGGGACGACCGCCTTTGATTCTTCCGGCAATCAGCGCCATGGCACTCTGATCGGCACGTCGCTGACGTGGGCAAAAGGACGGGACGCAGGCGCGTTGTCCTTCTCGCCTCCGGCCACCGGGGACGTCGGGGACCGCATGGAATTTCCGACCACTGGGATGTCCGTGACCGCCGGATCGGTCTGTGTGTGGGTCTATCTGTCCGATCCACAACCTGCCTCCAGCGGCCGGTACATCTTCGGTCACACGACTCAGCCGCAGTTCAACAATCGCATCCAACTCTACATGCAGGACGGCACCAACGTCTCACGGAAACTGGATTTCGGTTTGGGCGGTTCCCATACCACCAGGACCGACATGGTTGAACTGCCCATGAACCAATGGCTTCATTTGGCTTTTACATGGAACAATGGAACCTACGCCGTCTATTATGACGGTGCGCAACTTGCCAGTGGTTCTTACTCCGGCCTGACCGCTCTCCACACCGTCGCCAACTTCGGCAACGACGGAAGTAGCGCCCCATACGAAGCTTTCGCGGGTATGCTCGACGAAGCAAGGGTCTATAACCGTGCGATCACGGCCGACGAAGTGAAACAAATCATAGCGATTCCGCCTTCCTCCATGATCAAAGCCCAGTCGCCCACCCCGGCCCACAAGGCCAAGGACGTGGCTCGCGACGTGGTCTTGGCTTGGACACCCAGCGGGGTCGGTGTCGCTCGCGATGTCTATTTTGGGGTGAGCCTGGAGGATGTGATGGCCGCCGAGAGGACCGATCCCAGGGGAGTTCTTGTCGCGCAGGCCCAGACCGCCACAGAGTTTGATCCCCAAGGATTGTTGGCGTTTAGCACGACTTACTACTGGCGAGTCGACGAGGTCGAGGCCCCTTCTACCGTACACCGAGGTGAGGTCTGGAGTTTCACGACCGAGGCTTATTCCTACCCCATCGCGAACGTCACCGCCACCGCCTCGAGTGCCAACCCGGGCATGGGACCCGAGAAGACGGTTGATGGTTCTGGCTTGAACGGCAATCAACACTCGACAGAACCTACTGCGATGTGGCTCAGTGCCAACGGCGGTCCACAGCCCACTTGGATTCAGTTTGCGTTCGACAAAGTTTACAAACTCGACCGCGCCCTGGTCTGGAACTCCAATCAGATGTTGGAGTCTGTGCTGGGATTCGGTGTCAAAGAAGCGGCTGTCGAGTACTCTGTGGACGGCGTCCAGTGGGTTTCGCTGGGCGACGTCCAAGTGGCTCGGGCCACCGGCGCCGCGACGTATACCGCCGACGAGGTCGAACTGGGCGGGATTGCCGCCCGGTTCGTCAAGTTCACGATCCTCAGCAACTGGGGCGGAATGCTGCCTCAGTACGGCCTGAGCGAGGTGCGATTCCTCTCGATTCCAGTTCAGCCGAGCGCGCCGGTTCCGGCCGACGCCGCAACGGGCGCATCTGTCGATGGGACGCTTTCCTGGCGGTCCGGACGCGAAGCGGTCTCTCATGAGGTCTACTTCGGGACCGATCGGCAGGCTGTCGCCGACGGGACGGCTCCTGTTCATACCGTGTCGGACGCTCGTTTCGAAGCGGGCGATCTGACATTCGGGACCACGTACTACTGGAAGGTCGTCGAGGTCAACGAGGCCGCCACGCCCAGTCAGTGGGAAAGCGACGTTTGGCGTTTCACGACCCGCGAGTACGAGGTGATCGACGACATGGAGTTTTACACGGATGAGGAGGGCCATCGGATCTATGAGAGCTGGATCGACGGTTTGAGCAGCGGCACGAACGGTTCGCTGGTAGGATACATGGAGGCGCCGTTTGCCGAGCGGACGATCGTCCACGGGGGCAAGCAGTCGATGCCGTTTGAGTACCGCAACGCGGAGGCTCCGTTCTACAGCGAGGCGGAACGGGAATTCATCCCCGCGCAGAACTGGACGACCCACGGCGCCGATACGCTGAGTTTGTGGGTCCGCGGGGCTCCGGCGGCCTTTGTCGAGAGCGGCGAGACGATCACGATGAGCGCGGCGGGAACGGACATCTGGGGCACGGCGGACGATTTCCGCTACGCGTTCAAGATGCTCACCGGCGACGGGTCGATTGTGGTGAAGGTCGAGAGCCTGGTGAACACCAACGTCTGGGCGAAGGCGGGGGTGATGATTCGTCAGAGTCTGGATGAGGACTCGAAATTTGTGTACTTCATCCAGTCGTTCGGGAGTGGGGTTTCCCTGGGTTGGCGTGCGACGACGGGCGCGTCGGCGGCGAGCATTCCCGCGACGGCGGGGATCACGGCTCCGCAGTGGGTGAAACTGACTCGCAAGGGCGACGTTTTCACGGCGCAGTATTCGGCCGACGGCACGACCTGGACGGACCTGAAGGCCGCGGACGGGACGGTGGGTTCGACGACGGTGGTGATGAGCAATCCGGTATACGTGGGTCTGTGCGTGACCAGCCACAACGTGGCGGCGACGACGACGGCGGTGATGTCGGGGGTCTCGATCACGGGCAATGTGACGGGCGTTTCGTGGCAGGTTCAGGCGATCGGGAACGATCCGCAGCCGGCGAACAGTCCGACGAGCGTGTACGTGACGGTGCAGGACAGCTCGAACAAGACCGCCACGGCGACGAACGCGACGGTGGCGACGACGGCCGAGTGGACGCAGTGGAAGATTCCGTTCAGCAGCCTGACGGGCGTGAACCTCAAGTCGGTGAAGAAGCTGTACCTCGGCGCCGGCAGCAAGACCAGCCCGGTCAAGGGCGGCGGCATACTGTACATCGACGACATCGCCTTCGGCCGACCCATCGGTGGGCAGTAGGGCGATCATCGATCGCAAGACACAGTCGCTCTGTCGGGAAACAACGGCAGGGCGGGCAGGATCGCGTCTGCCTTCGCTGGGCGCCATCCTGCGTTGATTGGAGGTTGAGGTCGGAGTTTGAGACAATGCGTGGCGGCATGTGCCCGGCCACGGTGACATTCAGATCTCGGTTTGGTAAGGAGGATTGACTATGTGTGGAAGATCGGTCTGCGTACTCTTTGCGATGGCGGTGATTTCGCTGGCCGCGGCGCAAGTCCAGGGCAGTCCCTATGATCGGGTCGCCTATTGGGACTCGAACTTCGGGACGGCATGGGCCGGGGATGGAGTCGCTGTGCGGGATGCTCTCGTGGCGGCCGGTTACCGGGTCGTTAACGGGACGGAACTCAAGGCCTGGATGGATGCCCGAATTGCCGATAAGAAGCTCAGTGTGGTCGTGATGTGCCGAGACGCCGTGCCGAACACGGTTGCCGAGGTGCAGAACGCCACCTGCACGATCCGGCGGTATCTTGATGCCGGCGGCAAAGTCGTCTGGTATTCCGACATTCCGTTCTATTATGTGTCCGCGCCGGGCGGCGCGAACACAACCTGGGGCGACAACGGCTCGATCAACGTCCTGGGCTTCGCGGGTTCGTCGGCCACCCGTGACGTCGGCGCCGCGGTGACGATCACCGAGGATGGCAAACGCTGGGGCCTCAAGACCGTGTGGAACTCCACGCGTCCAACGGGTGCAACGATTACCCCTAACCTCACGATTCTGGCGACGGATCGCAACGGCGCGGCCGCCGGGTGGGTCAAACATTACGTCCCGGGCGACACCTTCCGCGGATTCGTCCGAATCGAGGATCACACGGGCGCGCCGGCCAGCATCGCCAACCTGATCGCGGTAGCGGAGTACTATGAGGCGTTTACGACCGCCAGCCAGCCTGTCCCTGAAGATGGCGCTACGGATGTTCCCCGCGACGTGATTCTGGGTTGGGTGGGAACCGACTATGCCGCGACGCACAACGTGTATTTCGGAACCTCGTTCGATGACGTCAACACGGCCACCCCAGAGAGTCCCTTGCTGATCAGCCAGGCAAAGGCGGATACGACCTGTGATCCGGGCGGCCTGCTCGAATACGGCCGGACCTATTACTGGCGCGTCGATGAGGTCAATGCGGCCCCCGACTACACGGTTTTCAAGGGCGAGGTATGGCATTTCACCGTCGAACCGTTCGCCTATCCGATTAAGAACATCATCGCCACCGCTTCCGGCAGCAGCCGGGCGGACACGGGACCTCAGAATACGGTCAACGGTTCGGGCCTGAACGCCAGCGATCAGCACTCTGTCGAATTGACGCAGATGTGGATGAGCAACGAAGAATCACCCAAGTGGATTCAGTATGAGTTCGACAAGGTTTACAAACTTGACGAACTGTGGGTCTGGAACGCCAATCAGATCATCGAAGGGTTCGTCGGCTTCGGCGCCAAGGACGTGACCATCGAGTATTCGGTCGACGGTCAGACCTGGACGACGCTGGAAGGGGTGCCGGAGTTCGCCCGTGCGAGCGGGACTGCGACGTATGCGGCCAACACGTTCGTTG
>Ga0208461_1001034_pt1 | contig 25967 bp, 22 predicted proteins | sample AD_JPNTR4_MetaG_FD_184448 | JGI IMG/M metagenome (GOLD analysis project Ga0208461, IMG submission 184448) | Active sludge microbial communities of municipal wastewater-treating anaerobic digesters from Japan - AD_JPNTR4_MetaG (SPAdes) (version 2) | ecosystem: Engineered > Bioreactor > Anaerobic...
TATGCTTATTATCACCTATAAGAAAAGACCAGGAATTTGACTTCCTGGTCTGTCCACGCTACATTTAATAGTTTTTGTGTGTCAAATTCGCTTTTCCACGATTTTCCACGTTATATTTAATAGATCCCATTTTAGACGGTTTTTGCAGTGTTTTAGCCGTTTTTTACGCCTTACTAACACAATATACGCTTGGAGTCATTACGGTGTTTAAAGGGACTGGTTTTTTTGCTCTAAAAACATAGTTTTGGTTAGTTTTTGCCGAGTTTGGGTAAACCAAGGAAAATGGAGCCCCTTTTTTTTCATGAAAAGTGCCGTTTGAGTTCAAACCTGACTGGCACTCGTAGTGCATAACAGTTTTGGTTTTGAGCATATTATCACTCCCTTTTTCAACGAGATTTTAACAAAATATATACTGTTTCACTGTTTTTAATGATTTGTTATTTAAACTGCTATGACTTTCATTAGTTCTTTATCAAATTTATGGAACGTGTTTATTTTTTCTTTATTTAATTCAACGTTCATTCTTTCAATAAACAAAACATAGTTCGTATCGCTCTTGAAATCTTCTACAGTTTGCATATATTCACTAACATATTCTTTGAACACTAAATTTGACATTGTTTTTTTGTGCGTGATCAATTCGTAATAAAACCACTGAGAACAATTGTGCGACTTCTTTGTAATCTAGTTTTCTGAATTCTCTCATAACTTCTCGTTTATTATAAGAGTCTAATAGTTTATATGTCGTACCCATCAATCCGCCCCCTACTAGAAACGTAAGAAGTCCAGCCATTCCTACTCCAATTTGCATATCACCGATAAGTGCAAGAGCTCCTGTTGTTGTCGCTGCCGAAGCACTAATTCCACCAACTGCCGCCACAGGAAGTGCAAAAGCTGCAAATGCTAACACAGCACCTGCACCAAGCAATATGCCTTTTTGTGTAGTTGATAATGGTTTTTTAGCTAACACTAAATAATGTTTTTTAAATTTATCATACATTTCATTTAAAGTGTTCTTGCTTTTATAGAGAATAAGGGAGATTTTTTCACTACTTCCTTCTCAATAAATGTATTCATACTCATTATCAATAGCGAGTTGGATACTAAATAAATAGAATTGAGAATTATATTTATCAAATTTAAACACTTCTTTAACCACTTCTTCAATCTTGTTGTCATAAAATAAATTGAAGTTGTTATTTTTGTTTTTCTCTCTAAACACATTAATTCTTTCAAGCACCAGTTCACGATCTTTGTTTTGTTTTGGCGCACTTACATCTCTTGCAATGTTTTTTATGGGATTCGTTGTATATTTTTGGATTACACCTCCCCTTGAATCAGCATTTCAGTATTGGCTTTTTTTCATTTGCTCTGTTATGTAGTCCAAATCATACATTAATCGAAGGTACTGAAAACTAACAAATAATTCTTTTTCTCTTTGAATATTATCGTTACTCATTTTTTAATTCGTATTATTCAATTCAACATAATTTTAGTTTTCATAATAAAATAACAACACTTCGCACGTATGCTTAGAAAAACGTCATTTTATCGTTCAATAAACCTTGACATTGTCAAGGTTTTTATGAAACCATTTACATTCGGAATTTTTTTGATTAAATTAAGCGGCAAAAAACTAGCTTTCCCGTTTATTTAAACGTTTTTGAACGTCATCTTGCGCTAAAAAAAGGGCTGAAATATCAACCCGATCTTTATAAACGTTAAATAACGCCGTTTTATTTAATGCGAATAATTAAATAAACAATTGCCGCTGGCCAAAAGAAAATTAATAAAAGGACAAACATAAACCAATTAACCGATTTTTTAGCCGCTGGAGTTGAGCGTGATTCTGTGCGCGGTGGCGTATAGCTTGGCGCTGTTGTACTACGATATCCGCCGCTTTGCGCTGTAGGAGCAACGTAAGAAGGATTAGGAGCGCCACAATATTTACACGTTTGTTCGCTTGATGTTAAACTACCACCACATGAGTTACAATTCATCATAATTAACGTTCCTTTCTATTATAAACCTTTAAACGAACCATCTTCATTATAGTAAGATGCTTCGTCTTCAATTTTATGACTTTTTGCTTCCGTCATTTCATCACTTTCGACGGCTTTTTGATTGTAATAAATTAAGGAAAACGTAATCGCAACGTAAATAATCACACTAATAAGCATAAATAAAACTGGCACCATTACAAGCACACCATTTGTGAAATAGTCACTACAAAGGAAAAACATAATAATCGGGATAAACTGGAAAACATACGTCGGTACACTAAGCATGACAAACGTTTCCGGGACAAGTTTTTTGGCGCTTGCGTAATAACTAAACCAGCCTAAGCCGGCAAAACTAATGACGAGCATTAAAATAAATAAAATCAGCCCTAGTGGTTTATTAATTTCTAAGAAGGCGATAAAAAGTATGCTAATGACAAGAAATAATAAGGCAATGAGCATATTGATGATTAAGAGCTTTTTGTTTTTCATTGTTGATTGTTACCTTTCTAAAGTTTTTCGCCGCATTCTGGACAAAATTTACTACCTGGTTGCACTTTTGAGTTACATTTTGGGCAGTTATGGACGAAACGATGGCCACACTCAGGACAAAACTTCGTTCCTTCGTTAACATGATGTGAACAGCTTGGGCAAACAATTTTTATGACTTCCTTGTTCGCTCCCGTATCAGCGACACTGCCAAACATTTGCGACGCTGCTTGACCAGCGCCAAGGCCAACGCCTAGTCCCATACCAATACCGGCGGCTCCACTTCCTTCATTATGCGCAGCACCTTCAAGTACATCAAACGTCCTGGCGGTGCGATAACGTTCGTCACCAACGATATCGAATTCAGCGCGTTTATGAAGTAATTCATTAACTTTTTCTAAATCTTCACGGCGGGGCTCAAGTGACTCAACCGAAAGATTAATTAATTCAAAACCAAACGTTTTAAATTCTGGCTGTAGTTTGCTAATTGCTTCTTCGGCAACATTTTCATAAATTGTCGGTAATTCTAACGCACTAACTTGATGATTTTTAATATACGACATAATGACTGGTTTAATTTTTGTATTAATTGTGCCGCGGAAGTAATCTTGAACTTTTGTATAGGGCACTAAGTGGGTATTAAATGATCCATATAACTGCGTTAAGAAAAATTGTTTATTAACGAGTCTTAATCCCATTTGCCCGCGGGCATTGATGACAATAATCACATTAAACTTCGGATCTTGAATTTGAATGCCATTAGCAAGTCCCCATAAAAAGTCAAGTTTAACTGTTTTATTAAAAAAGTAAACTTCCATTTGGTAAGGCGCTACGCCACCATAAATTGCTTTCGCTGTTTCACGAATAAATGGTAAATTTGCCGAATCTAACCGGTGCGTACCGTTTTCAAATTCCCCAACAATTTTCCCGTTATAAACACAAACTGCTGTTTGTCCAGGACCAACAATTAATTTTGAATTTTTATTAAATTCTGTTCCCGGTGACTTAAAAACAAGCCAATCTTGTGTCGAAGGACTAAATTTAACAATGTCCATTATTGCCATCGCACTTTTCTCCCTTATTAAGTATTTTAATAATAAACTATTATTAGTATAGCAAAGTAAGCAACTAAGCACAATTAAGACTAGAAAAGATTTTATTTATTGGAAACAGATATTCTGGATTATCCTTTATTACATTCATCAATTAATTTAAGGGTTGGTAATGGTAATAAAGACATTGTTTTTTTTATTTTTATTTAGGTTCGAACCACTGTAACGGAAAATAGTATTTTAGGTTCAAACCACTGTAACGGAAATGTAATTTTGATACTTTTATAAATATGATCACAAATTTAACAAACAAAATAAATCATCTAATTTAATCCATATAATGAAAAAACGCCCATTTAAGGGCGTTTTAACGTTGTTTTAGTCGCTTTTACCTTACCAAACAAAGATTTTTTTGGAGCTTCCAGTCGGATTTGAACCAACGGTCATTGAGTTGCAGTCAATTGCCTTACCACTTGGCTATGGAAGCGCTACTCAATTATAACAAAAAGATTTAATTATTAAAACTATGATAAAAAGCGTACTACAATTAAACACCAGATTACTAAATTTAAATTGATTTTAAACATTAATCTTCCAATGCTGCCTTTAAATCAGAAACCGTATCATACCCCTTAACATTATCAGTAAGCGCAATCTTTCTTCCTTCTTCAATTGCCGCTTTAGTGGTAACATTTGAAACACTTAAACTTAAATGAAATGGGATGCCTTTTTCACGAATTGTCGTCCGTAAAAATATGTTAACAGCAGTCGTCATATTGAGTCCCAATTCTTGAAATATCGCTTCTGCTTCTTCTTTTACTTTCTTATCCATCCTAATATTTAAATTCGTCATGGACATACTTTAATTCCTCCTATTCAATGTCATTTTATTATTATATCATTACATTGTCAATATGTTGTCATTATTTTATTAATTAAATTAAGCGTTTAATAATTAATCCCACTATTAATAAATACAATATTACTTCGCCTAATTTCTGTAAAAATCTCGTAAATAATTGTAATAACGTCAAAATCCAATATATTCTTTATGTATAATAAAGAAATGAGGAGGAACTATGCAACCAATCTTAGAAGTTAAAAATTTAGTAAAGACCTTTAAACTTTCGAAAAAACAACAAAAAATCGAAAAAACAAATACGAAAGTTCGTGTTGCGGTTAATGACCTCTCCTTTAATGTTTATGAAGGAGAAATATATGGTTTACTTGGACCAAATGGCGCGGGTAAAACAACAACACTACGCATCATCTCGACCTTAATTAAAAAAGATAGCGGTGAAGTTAAAGTTAATGGTTATGACATTAGTAAAGAACAAAGTAAAGTTCGCAGTCAAATTGGCTTTTTAACGAGTGAATTAAAGTTAGACGACTTCTTCACTCCTAATTACTTATTTGATTACTTTAGTCATCTTCACGGTGTTCCTGAAGATGTGATTGAAAAACGTAAACAAGAACTTTTCGATAAATTCGGCATCAGTGAATTTAAAGAAGTAAAAGTAAGTGACCTTAGTAGCGGGATGAAACAAAAGGTTTCACTTGTCATCAGTGTCGTTCATGATCCAAAATTCATTATCTTTGATGAGCCGACAAACGGCCTTGATGTTATTACTGCGAAAACAGTCATTGATTTCCTTGTCGCGCTGAAAGAAGCAGGAAAGACTGTTATTCTTTCTACGCACATCTTATCACTCGTCGAAAGAATATGTGACCGTGTCGGTGTCATTATTGATGGGGCGTTAATCTTTGAAGAACCAATGAGCACATTTAGTGAACCTAATTCCCTTGAGGAACGCTTCTTCCTTGAATATGCGAAAGTGAAAGGAGATCTTGCCTAATGAAAAACTTATGGACTGTCATTAAAAAAGAATTAAAGCGCTTCTTCACTGATAAAAGAATGCTAGCGGCCTTAATCCTTCCTGGTGTTATCGTGTATATTCTCTATTCAATTATGGGGAATGTGATGCAATCAACAATGGAAGGGAAAGACCATGAATACGTCATCCGTGTCGAAAATAGACCAAATGACCCGCGGTTCCTCGCGATTGAAACACTGATCGCTGATCCTGAAGTCGGGTTTAAAAAAGTTACGTTCCTTGATGAAACTCCTGAAGACTTTGAAGCAATGATTGCGGAAAAGAAACTTGACTTATATGTTGTTTATAACACTGATTTTTTAGCGAAATATAACGCGAATGATCCTAATGATCCGCCAGTTGTTACTTTTCACTACGATGAATCAGTGATCCCAAGCTTAAATGCTTATAGCACTTATGCTGGGCTCTTAAATGCGTCCCTCCAAACTTATGTTGCCGTTCCCATTAATCATTCGGCAGAAGGCGGGATTGATACTACAATTATTAAAGGGCTGCTCCCCTTCTTACTTATTACCTTTATCTTTACCGGTGCAATGGCGGTTGCTCCTGAAAGTATTGCTGGCGAAAAAGAACGCGGTACGATTGCAACCCTCTTAGTTACACCAGTGAAAAGGAGTACTTTAGCGCTTGGAAAAGTTACAGCTTTAAGTATCGTCGCCCTTGTCAGCGCTGCAAGTAGTTTCCTTGGAGTAATGCTTAGCTTACCAAAAATGATGGGGAGTGAACTTAGTCTAGCGACGTTTACCGCTGGTACTTACTTAGCTATCTTTGCCGTCTTAATTGTCTCGATGCTCGTCTTTATTGTATTAAATAGCATCATCAGTGCGTACGCTAAGTCGATTAAAGAAGCTAGCGGACTAGCAGCACCACTCATGATGGTAATTATGGCGGTAGGGGTCACCACGATGTTTGGTAGTGCGGCAACGAATAATGCGCTCTACTTAATCCCAATTTATAACTCGGTTAATATTTTACTCTCACTCTTTGGTGGTGAATTCCTCGTTGTACCCTTTATCTTAACAATGCTTTCTAACTTACTTTTAACTGCCGGCGGAGTTTACTTGCTTACCGTCATGTTTAGCAATGAAAAAATAATGTTTAGAAAATAGAAAAAATACTTTATAAACAAAAGGAGTGACGCGTCTCTTGTCACTCCTTTTTCATTAGGACTTTCTTTACTTAAAGTCACGCATTGTATTAATAAGGACAATGTTATTAGGTGTTGTTTTTCTTAAATCAATAATCCGTTGGTTATTACTGCCACGATAGAGTAAATTAAGATTAAGTTCATGAAGAATAAAAGGACCATCAATTAAGTAATCAACTTTACTTAAGATTTCATTGACAAGTGGATCGTTTCTGTGAATTAACTCTTCATAAGTTGAACCAGTGTACATCGTAATATTAAGTCCGTCTTTTCTCGCAGCGTTAATAAGCGGTAAGAGTGCTTCTTTTTGTAAAAGCGGTTCACCACCACTTAAGGTAATACCATCAAGCAGCGAGTTCTTGCGCCATTTAGCAATAAGCGTACTTATTTCAACTTCTTCTCCACCCTTCGGATCCCAAGTATCAGGATTATGACAACCTAAACAGTGATAGGGACAACCTTGGGTAAAAATAGTAAAACGAATCCCTGGTCCATCAACCAAGGAGTCGTTTACATATCCCGCTATGCGTATCTTTTTTTTAGTCATTATTTTGTTTGTTTAAGAAGATGATTGGTGCACCTTTATGTGGGGTAGGCTTTTGCTCTTTAATTGGTGCGTCCGCTGTGTCTTTTACTTCAACTTTTGGTGCATTAAATTTTGGATTATGCACTGTGCCACCTTCAATAGTGAAATCAGCGTATTCTAAACGATTTTCAAATTCCGCTTTTTTCCCGTCATTCCAGTTCTTAAGCGGACGATAGTATCCAGTAATCCGTGAATACACTTCTGTTGTTCTTTTACATTCTGGACAAATTTCAACTTCACCAGTTAAGTAACCATGTGTTGGACAGATGGAATAAGTTGGTGACATTGTAAAGTATGGTAAGCGATAGTTTTCAGCAATTTTCCGCACTAAGCGGGCTGCGGTTTGCCAGTTTGGCAACTTTTGCCCAAGGAAAGTATGGAACACAGTCCCTGAAGTATAAAGTGTTTGCATTTCATCTTGAATATCAAGCGCTTCACTAATACTTGCGGTATAACCAACTGGTAAGTGACTTGAGTTCGTATAGAAAGGATCGCCATCTTCCCCTAACCTAGCAGTAATAATATCGGGATAGCGAACTTTATCGTGTTTAGCAAAACGGTAGGCTGTACTTTCCGCTGGTGTTGCTTCTAAGTTATAGAGGTCACCATAAGCTTCTTGATAGTCACTAAGTTTTTCACGCATATGATTAAGCACTTTAATCGTAAAGGCTTGTGATTCTGGATCGCCTAAGTCTTTTCCTAACCATCTAGCGTTTAAACACGCTTCATTCATCCCCACTAAACCAATTGTAGAGAAGTGATTATCAAAGTTACCTAAGTAGCGCTTTGTATATGGGAAGAGACCGTCTTCGAGTAATTTACTAACGACATCACGCTTCACTTTTAAACTGCGGGCACTGATGTCCATTAATTTATCAAGTTCATTAAAGAATTCAACTTCAGTACGGGAGAGATAGGCTAAGCGTGGCATGTTAAGTGTCACAACACCAACTGAACCAGTATTACTACCAGCACCAAAGAAGCCGCCACCTTTTTTCCGTAATTCACGTAAGTCAAGCCGTAAGCGACAGCACATACTCCGCACATCACTTGGTTCCATATCACTATTAATATAGTTACTAAAGTAAGGAGTACCATACTTCGCCGTCATTTCAAATAATAGCTTATTGTTTTCTGTTTCTTCCCATGAGAAGTCACGCGTAATGGAATATGTTGGGATAGGATACTGGAATCCTCTTCCGTTAGCGTCACCTTCAATCATTACTTCAAGGAACGCTTTATTAATCATATCCATTTCTTTTTGACAGTCTTTATATTTAAAGGGCATATCTTTCCCACCGACAATCGCTGGACGATCAGCGAGGTCGCTAGGGACAGTCCAGTCTAGTGTAATATTACTAAACGGTGCTTGACTCCCCCAACGACTCGGTGTGTTGACCCCAAACACAAATGATTGAATAGCTTGTTTTACTTCAGCGTAAGTTAAGTTATCAGCTTTTACAAATGGTGCAAGGTAAGTATCAAAGCTACTAAAAGCTTGAGCCCCAGCCCATTCGTTTTGCATGATGCCTAAGAAATTAACAAGTTGATTAGCGAGTGTGAATAAGTGTTTCGCTGGTTTACTTGAAATCTTTCCTTCAACGCCACCAACACCATCACGAATAATCTTTTCAATATCCCAACCCGCACAGTAAGCACTAAGCATACTTAGGTCATGAATATGAATGGCGGCGCTGCGGTGCGCATTTGCTACTTCTTCATCATACACTTCACTTAACCAATAGTTTGCGGTTACAGCGCCGCTATTGCTTAAGATAAGGCCACCTAAAGAATAATTGACGGTTGAATTTTCTTTAACGCGCCAGTCGGCAATATTTAAATAATCTTCAACGAGTTTTTTATAGTTAAAAACGGTGCTTTTAGCGTTACGAATCCGTTCTCTATCTTTTCTATATAAAATATATTTTTTAGCAATGTTGGGATCTTTCTTCATCAAGAATTTTTCGACTTCGTCTTGGACGACTTCAATGTCGATTGTCCCATCGTAATTCGTGTTTAAATTACTGGTGATTTCCGCTGCATAAAGTAATGACTGCACGTCATTAGTGTTCCCATATGCCGCATTGATAGCATTAGCAATTTTACCAGCATTAAACTTTTGTAATCTCCCGTCTCTTTTCTTAATATGTGTGACCATAAAAAACCCTCCCTCTGTGTCTCAAGAAAATTATTTCTAATTTCTGTCCATAAGATTAAAACAAAAAAAGTGACTTTGCAACTTTTGTCACTTATCGGTAATTTGTTCTCGAAAGTAGTAATTAATCAGTAACGAAATTTTGTTCATTTTTTGTGATTTCGCGAGAAAAATAACTACTAATTGTCTACTAATTTGACCAAAATAGCCCTTTTTTGCTAGGTTTTAATTAGTAATTTATACATTGTATAAAGTGGAAGCGCTATATTTACAATTTTCGTAAGAGTGCGTCACTTACGACTTTTGCGGAGTAAAAAGCGAACGCTAAATTGTAGCCACCGCATATTCCGTCAATGTTTATGACTTCACCTAAAGCAAAGAGATTGGGGCTTTCGCGTACTTCAAAGTCCGTATTTAATTTTGAAAGCTTAATTCCACCATGCATCGCACTTGTGTTTTCTGGATTGTTCTTTGGTATTGGAGTAAAGGTTAAAGCCTTCATCCGATCTAATAACGGTTCATTTCTACCTTTTAGATAGTGACTAATATTAGGGCTAAAGACATTATCTAAGTCATCAGTGGTTTTAATAATTTCGGCAGTGTAACGCGCACTAAATTCAGGCATTAAATCAAGTGTTAAATAATAGTTTCGTTTTGGATATCTAACGACAGCCCATTCAAGGTAACTACTTAAAATAAAACTTACAATCCCGCTTAACCCGTCTTTCTTAAATAGCACCTCGCCGACGTCACTAGCGATAACATTTTCGTCATCCATTAGCGTCACTCTTGCCGTGATGCGTTCGTGTTCAATACGTTTTAAATTTTCTTTGACTTTAATTGTTTTAATCGTTGGTACTAGCGCAGTTGTTTCTAAATCTAAAGCACTTAAAAGCGCCGCGTTACCGTTATCAAGCGGATACTTAAAAAGTCCCGCGCTACTGCCCATTGTTAACGCAACAGCGTCAAATTCTTCACCATCAACTTTATATTTATCACGAACTTTAACGATTTCTTCGACATTATGTTCTAACTTAACTTCTGCCTTTAAATCTTTAATGAGTAATGCGCGGAGTGCTTTAGCACTTCTGCTATAGGGATATACTCTTCCTTCTGTATCCGTGTAAGTGACAATATTAAAAGCACTAAATAAGTCATCAAGCGTTTTAACGATATGTGGTAAGTGTTCACTTAAAAAGTGTTCATCATTATAAGCAAAGGAATGTATGTTGCGATTATAAATGTTCGCGCGTCCATTACCCGTGCGTAAAAGTTTTTGTAAGAGACTAGATTCACGCTCAAAGATGGTGACATTAAAGGAACCTTGCACAAGTCGCGCTAAGGTAACTCCGCTTACTCCACCACCGATGACTGCTAATCTTTTTTTCATTGTTTATCTTTATATAAATTGCGCTTACGCCGCGCTGCCTTATGTTTTTGGACTTGGTTAAGGGTGACGGCACTACCAACTGCTAAAACGATGATAACACTAAAGATAATCATCCAGTTTTGAATGTCCGTCGCTTTAAAGTTTGCCCACATATCAATGACGAGCTTATTACTATCACCAAAGTCACGCATGACGACACTGCGGACGATTTCTTCTTCCGTCGGATAAGTCGCGGTTAATGTATGACCAACGTAACTCGCATCAATCGTAATTAAGGCGTCACTAGGATTTTCGATTGTATCACTAAAGAAATATGTAAAGTCAAGCTCAACTGTTTCTTCTGCTTCTGCTGCCTCATACACTGCATCGTTATCAAGCACATATTCAAGTACTTCATCCCCCGCAATAAAACTAGTGTAACCAATGTAATACATATTAGCGATTGCCATTTCCGGACTACTCACAAAGTTCACAAAGCGTTGTGCGACGACACGATTAGCGCCCTTGGGCATAATCCAGCCATCAAACCAAATATTACTACCTTCTTTTGGAATAGCGTAACGAAGCACATCATTTGGGTCTTCTTCAATGGCATACACTGCGTCCCCGCTCCACGCGGTGTTCGCAGCGATTTTCCCAGTAATCATATCAATCTTACCTTGGTCAACTTCTAACCCATAAATATTATTTTTAAGTTCATTCATCACGTGAATCACTTCTTTAATCGTATCAGGGTCAACATCATTAAGTAGGTCGCTTAACTCGTGATTGTAATAATCATCACTAATAAGCCCTGCTTCCCTCTGCGCGGCTAAATCATTAAGTTCATCTTCGTAATATTTAAAAAGTCCCATTAAATAACCTTCGCGCATACTATCTTTGATCGAAGTTTTCTTACTATATTTTTTATCCCATAACATCATCCAACTTTGGACATCGTCATTAATCGTGTCATTAAATTCACTATTATAGAGAAAACCCATTGTTCCCCACATATACCCTGGGGCGTATTCATAAATTCCTAAATCTTCTTTAAAAAGATCAATTAAATATGGACTTGCATATTCATTATAATTAGGAACATATTTATAATTACCTTCTGCGTCAAGATCATACTTTTCGAGCATATCTTCACGAATCATCCGTTGAATCATATAGTCACTTGGGGCAATTAAGTCATACTTTGCGCCATTGAGTTTGACGATATTATACATATCTTCATTCGTTGAAAATGTATTGTACTCAATTGTGACTTCTTCACCATAATTTTCTAAATAATATTCTTGAAAGGCCGCTAAAACATCAATACAATCTGGATCATCAATATCTTCTTCACTAATATATTCTTCCCAGTTATAAATGCGTAAAGTTTGCGGACCGCTTGGCTCAGTGCTTGGAGCGGCATAGTGCGGCGCGAAATGCGTTACTCTTGGCGAAGGTGAACTACTTAAACTTACACTACCAAGTAATAATAGTGGTAAGAAAACATATTTACGTTTCATTATAGTACCTCCCGTTTTTGTGCTCTTAGCATCGCTTTGCGCGAAGAGCGTGACTCGCGTTTAATCCCAGACACAAGCACAACCGCTAGTGTGACTAACACAATATAAGTCGTTAGGGCGCGCATCTCGGCGGGAATTGCTGCCCGCACAATCACACCTTGTACATAAGTTGAAAGGGTGTCAAAAGACTGATTACGTAAGAAGTTTGTAATGATAAAATCATCTAAACTTAAAGTAAAAGCAAGCATAAAGCCACTGATAATACCAGGTACAATTGCGGGTAACACGACTTTACGAATCGCGTACATCGGTTTTGCACCTAAGTCAAGCGCTGCTTCATAATCATTTGGATCCATTTGTTGGAGTTTAGGTTTAACATTGAGATACACAAAAGAAATACTAAGCACAACATGCCCTATTAAAAGTGTGACAAAGTTTGGACTATTTGTCGCTACACCACGTGCTTCTAAGAAATTAGCGAACACCCGGAATAAAATAGCTAAACTAATCGCTACAACGATTTCCGCGTTAACAACAGGTATTTCATTAATTCCTTCCATTATTCTTTGCGGACGCTTTTTCATATAAAAGACACCAATTGCCCCAAGAGTGCCTAAGATTGTCGCAACCGTTGCACTACTAAGCGCAATAATCAGTGTATTAAGTAAGGCGCGCATAATCTTTTCATTTAAAAAGACGCGTCCATAAAGCTCAAAACTAAAGCCTTCCCATACTCCTGTTGTTTCCGCGGGAGTAAAGCTATAAATAATGAGAAATAAAATTGGTAAGTACAAAAGGAATAAAATTAAGTATACATATACTTTTGCGAGAATCTTCTTAATCATAAATACCGACCCCCTTCACTTTTGCTTCTTTTCTTGTTAAGAGTTTAGGAACAAGGACACTAATACCGATAAGCGCAAGCATTACAAGCGCAAGGAATGAGCCTTCATTCCAAATGTTTTGGGTGAAATAAATTTCAATATACTTCCCAAATAATGTCACTTTACCTTCTCCTAAAATATCCGCGATAACGTAACTTGTCATCGTTGGCATAAAGACCATTGTCGCTGCACTAATAATCCCGGGCATCGTCATTGGTACAATTACTTTAAAGAAAGTTGTTACTGGGCCAGCGCCTAAGTCATAACTTGCTTCAATTTGATTTTTATCCATTTTTAGCATCGTTGAATAAAGCGGCAAGATGGTAAAAGGTAAATAGTTATAAGTTAACCCTAAAAGGGTGGCAAGTTCTGGATACTCACCGCCACCAATCCCAAGGAACACAAGTACATCACGCATCGCCCATGAGCGAATAATGAAGTTAATCCACATTGGCATAACAAAGAGCATCACTAATACTGCGTTAGTGTTATATTTTCGATTCGCTAAAATCATCGCTAACGGATAGCCGATAACTAAGCATAGTGCTGTATTTAATATGCCAAAAATAAAGGAAACGAATAAAACACGCCATTTCGCACTACTTGTAAAGAAGTTCACCATTGGCTCAAAACTAAAGCGCCCCGCACTGTTAGTGAAGGCGTAAAATGCTACAAAGAAAAGCGGTAATAAGACGAAGAGCACCATGAAGAGCACATAGGGAATCCCAATGTAGGACCGTTTGAATCTAATTTTCATACGGCACTAATTCTCCTTTTAGTTTTAGCTTAATATCTTCAGGTTTAATGATAATACTTACTAAGTCACCTTCGTTCCATAAGTATTCGGAATCAACGATAAAGTCTTCTTCGTCATTAGTACGAACGATAACTTGATAGTGGTCACCAAGCCAAATAATGCTGATTATTTGTCCCATTGGCGCATCTTCTTCAATGACGTCATCAAGTTCAATATCTTTAAAGTCAATAGTGGCAACGACATCAACATCATCTAAATCATATTTTTTAGCATCAGGTCCCACTAAATAACCTTCTTCATCAACAGTGCTCCCTTTTAAGAGCTGAGTAATATCGATTTCAAAAGCATTATCACCGATCATTAAGCGATTCTTATTATCAATCCATGCATCAGCGTACACATTTGTTGTCACTTCTTTTTTCATAATATGAATATCATCAGGGGCAACAGCTAAGCCGACCTTTTCATTTTCGGGATATTCAATAGTGCTTTGAATAATAACTTCACTTTTACGGCCTACTTGCACATCATATTCATAGTGCACACCTTTAAAGACACGGCTAATAATTTTCCCGTCAACATTACCCTTACCAGCGGCAACAATTTTAATATCTTCAGGACGAATCACAACATCGACTTTTTCATTTGTCGGTAAGTCATCAACACAGTCAAATGTCGCGCCTAAAAACTTCACTTTAAGCTTGCCCGCCATTGTCGCATTATAAATATTTGATTCACCGATAAAGTCAGCAACAAACGGGTTCTTTGGTTCGTTATATATATCTAACGGCGTTCCAATTTGTTGGATAAGTCCGTCATTCATCACGACGATTGTATCACTCATTGTTAAAGCTTCTTCTTGGTCGTGCGTAACATAAATAAAAGTAATACCTAAGCGTTTATGTAAATCTTTTAATTCAATTTGCATTTCTTTACGCATCTTCAGGTCAAGTGCGCCAAGCGGTTCATCAAGTAATAAAATTTCTGGTTCATTAACAATCGCGCGCGCAATTGCGACCCGTTGTTGTTGACCACCTGAGAGCGTCGCGATATCACGTGCTTCAAATTGTTCAAGATCAACCATTTTTAAAGCGCGCACAACTTTTTCATCAATTTCTTTAAAAGTAAGTTTACGCATTACTTCTTTCCCGTTTTTTGTGTCTTTGACTTTTTTAAGTTTTAAGCCAAAAGCAATATTGTCATACACATCTAAATGTGGGAATAATGCGTAGCGTTGAAATACCGTATTTACTGGACGTTTATATGGTGGGAGTTTGGTAATATCTTCTCCGTTAAGTGTAATCGTCCCTGTTGTCGGTAATTCAAAACCGGCAATCATGCGTAAAGTCGTTGTTTTACCACAGCCAGATGGTCCTAAAAATGTAATGAATTCACCACGCTTCACATACAAGTTAAAATCATCCACTACTGTCTTTCCATCATACTCTTTACTAATATCTTTTAATTCAATGATAACGTCTTCTTTCTTCACGTTATGCTTTGTTAATTTGTCCATAGGTACCCCCCTTTCAACACAATAAAATATAAGGCAAATTTTAATAAAATACAAGCATAATTATTTTACACTTTTTTTGGCACCGCGAAAAAGCAGATTTTATTGCATTATATGATAAAGATTTCAAATAAAAAATTGTCGAATTTTTACCCCCTTTTTTCGTCTAATTTATGGGTCTATTTTTCACCCTCTTTTTTTGTAAATTTTTCACCCTTTTTTCTGCATGTTGCAACGACTATTAAAACTTGATAAAATAAACTCACATATAGAGTGAAATCGAGGTAAAAACTTATGAAAAAACAGGGTTTAGCATTCTTATTATTAGGTGCTTTTCTATTAACAGGTTGCAATAAACCACCAAAAATGGAAAAAGTCCAAATCATGTATAAATATTCAAACTTAACGGAAGTAATAAACATTGTTGATGATGAAAACCAAACAGCGCTTGAACAGCTTGAATTAAAAATCACCGATAAAGAAAATTTTGTGTTAGTAAGTTACGCTGATTATACATGTTCATGCTGGAGTGTGTTCCGTGACCATGTATTAAGAAACTACATAAATACGAAGAAAATCCCAATTTATGTTATTGAAACAGATGCATTAGGTAACGACTTTAAAGGACTACCGATTCGCAAAGATTTAACGAACACTCCGGTTATTGGTATTTTTGCAGGTGGCGTTTGTAAATATAGTATTGATTACACATCAAAAAGTGAAATCTTTATTGAACGCGATAAATTTAATGAATGGATGGACGCAAGAATTAAAGACCCGCTGATGACTTATATTAGTCTTGAAGAAGTTAATACACTACTAAAAGGCACGGAACCATTTTTACTTAATTGGAGCTATAGTATTTGTCCAGACTGCGTGGCCCTTGATAAACAGTTTATGCCGGGTTACATTGAAACACTTAAAAAAGCGCCAAAGATGCCTTATTACATTATCGAAAGTAAACCAATTCGTGACGCTGGTAATTGGCTTAATGTTAAAGACATTTATGGCTTAAGTGATAAAAATAATACTGTTTCAGGTTACGCGACAGGCTATGTTCCTACTTTACAAGTTATTCGACCAGATGGTAATGGCGCTACTTATTTAGCGAATAATGACATTAGTCCGATGATTGACGACATGCTCGTCTTCCAAAATGACCAAGTTGAAAAAGTAGATGGTGTTTATAAAATAAAAGACTCCTACTACAATGGTGTGAGAGCTACCCGCTATTTAGGAGAATATGAAAGTGAAGTCGGAAAAGTTGTTGATCCTTCAATCGTTATGGAAACTGAATATAACGGTGTGCTTAACACTTATTTTGCTCCAGGATCGCGCTATGAACTTCACGCAAACTACGCTACTAAATTCTTCGACCACTATTGGCGCTAACATATACTTCTATTGTTAAAAAGCCGGGGCAGACCTCGGCTTTTCTTGTAATTAAATTTTTATATTAATTAAGTGTTCGTTTTTTGCGTTTATACACAAACGGGATTAAGCTAAGCGTTGCTACACTAAACAAAATTAAAAGCGGTTCCGCTAATTGTTTATCATTATGCATTGTGTCATGCACACCACTAGCGGGGTTCCCATTAATAAAGGCAGTAAATCCATATTTATTAACAATAAACACATAACGCGCTAAAGCTTGTTCAACTTCACTACCAGCAGAGTTTGGTGTTGAGCCTTCAATAATTGCTTTAACTTCTGCTGCTAATGCGTTATACTCATTACTTAAATTTGGCCAAATACTACTTAATGTACTTTGTGATTGGCTACTACAACCAGCACTTGTACTTTCTAAGAAGCCATTTGCCCATAAATCAGCCTCCCCTTGATAATTAATGGGTGTCGCTACTTCAATCGTTACATATTTTAAGTACAAAGAATTAGAAGTCGCGTCAATAATAGCTTGAACGTGACCCGACGCTGGTGTTGTTAATTCAAAAGTACGCTCAATAATAGTCGCGCCTGGTTTACTAACGGTTACATCGGTACCAATCTGTGTCCCAACTTTTAATTTTGAGGTACTAGAAGTTACTAGATAAGCACTATAAGTTCCTGCCCCACTACTTGAAGCTGCTGTTCCAAAAATAACCTTTTTCACATTATCGAAATACGGACTATTACCATAGGCTGTATTACTACCTAAAACCTGCATACCTCTTAAATAGTTTTGATCAGTTTCAAAACCATTAGCAGGATACATACTCTGCCAATTAGCAGGTGTAGCTTTCCAACCTTCGGTTGAAAATGTATAAGTTGTTGTTTCACTTTGGGTTGGCGGTGCATTGGCGACTGTTACGTTTGCGGTATCAGTTTTACCACCATCAACTGTTGTGACAGTTATTGTGGCGTTTCCTGCGCTTACTCCAGTAACGACCCCGCTACTAGAAACAGTCGCAACACTTGTATTTGATGATGACCATGTTACATTCTTATTTGATGCATTCGCTGGACTTACTGTCGCAGTTAGTGTTTTAGTAGCGTCTTTAACTAATGTGAACGATTTATCACTAATAGTGACACCAGTAACAGGAATTGATGTATTACTAACAGCAATAGATGCTGTACCTTTAACTGATGGATTTGATACCGAAGTAGCAGTAATTGTAACATTTCCAACTGCTTTACCCGTGACTAAACCATTAGCGTCAACAGTCGCAATACTTGAGTTTGAAGTGCTCCAATTAACACTTTTATTAGTAGCGTTAGCGGGTAAAACATTCGCGCTTAATTGTAATGTTTTATTAACATCCAATAAGTTAATGCTACCACTTGACGGTGACACAGTTACACTAGTAACATCGACTTGTTGTGCAGCACCACAGATCGCTTTTGTTTCACTATTAGTGTTACCCCAAATCCGACATGCATATTCTGGATGATCAATAAAAGGATTACGATTTTTTTGCATTGTATGAACGGTATTATTGCGATATATTTCGCGATTTGATACAGGATTTTGTAAATGCCACTCTAGCATAAGTGCAATACTTTGGAAGTTACCAGTCACACTATAACCATAACGCATATTAACATACATCGTAGCGCGCGCTACTTCACCACGAGCGGGTTCGTTTGGATAAAAATAAGTACCATCTTTATAGCAATCTGTCAAATTTCCATAACCGTCTTTAACCCGATTTGTGCTAGTTTGAGCAACAACACCAAATGGCATGTTGCCACGAGTACTATTTGTGCGATTGTCATCAGCGAAAATATGATGGTTGTCCGATTTGGCAGCACCCGATATTTTGGAGTCAGGATAAGTATGTTCTCTATTCCAACCTGTACTTCCTGAAACATGGGCCGTTTTAAGTACTTTTTGTCGCGAATAAATTAAAAGCACTTTATTGCTCTCATTTTCCGCCTCATCCGCTGCTTCGTAGCGATACCAATCATAACTAGTTTGCGGAGTCGGATTACCCGTAATTGTATTTAATTTATTAAGTAAAGCTGTGCCCGTTTCACTACCAACGGTGGAGTAATATGTACCTTCAGTACTAGTTTGTGTCCCGCTCCACGCTTCTGTTCTAACTATATTACTACTAGCGCGTACACTACTAAAAGCAAAGAGCGCAGATAGTAAAATTGCAGTTAAAGAAAATTTAGTAAAAATATTTCGTTTTTTCATATACTTATCCTCACAAGGAAATTTATTATAACTTTACTAATGTCATAAAGCAATAGTGTTATTAATGACTTTTTCGATTTTTGATTTTCTCACGGATAAAGCGGAAGAAAACTCTTAATTCATGAATTACAAGTGGTGTTGTACTAAGTAATGCTAAAAATACCCACTCAATAAATGTTAATTCAACTGTACCAAACGCCACAGTTAAAGCATGAATTTCAGTTACCGCAATTTGTAAAAGGAAGCCAATAAAGAAAGCAACCCATAAGAACCACTTTTTCTTCGTAAATGTTCTAAAGAATGTTTTATTTAAATTTGACATGCCAAACATATGGAAGAGTTGGCTAACACCTAATGCAGTAAAAGCATAAGTCATTGCTCTAACTTTAAGTTCAGGATTTTCCGCAAAGAAAGTATTAATATCTTGAACACTACGCATCCCGTGTTGCACTACCGGGATAAATAAGAACGCCAAAGTAGTAATTAAAGCAATAACACTTCCGAAGAATATCGTAATAAAGTAACCACCATTAGCGAATAATGATTCTTTCTTATCACGCGGTTTTTCTTTCATAATGTCTGGGTCTTTCGAGTCAGCGCCAAGTGCAAGCGCCGGTACACCATCAGTAATTAAATTAACCCATAAAATATGTAATGCCGAAAGCGGGAAAGGATAACCTACTAAGACGGCAACAAGCATCGTAATAACTTCACCAAAGTTACTTGATAATAAAAACCACACTGTTTTACGAATATTAGCGTATATACCGCGTCCTTCTTGCACCGCTTTTTCAATACTCGCAAAGTTATCATCAGTTAATACCATATCAGCGGCACCTTTAGCCACATCAGTTCCGGTAATACCCATCGCAATCCCGATATCAGCAGTTTTTAAACTAGGAGCGTCATTAACACCGTCCCCCGTCATCGCTACAATTTCACCATTAGCCTGTAAGGCATTAACAATTTGTACTTTGTTTTCGGGAGATACACGGGCAAAGACACGCTTAGTAAGCAAAGCATCTTTTAAGGCATCTTCATTTAAAGCGTCAAGCTCCGCGCCAGTTAAAACATTACTTGGGCTATCAGTAATACCAAGTTCATGGGCAATCGCGTAAGCTGTATCAGCGTGATCGCCAGTAATCATAATTGTCGTAATACCTGCACCCTTTAAATTTTCCACAGCAGGAATTGCTTCTGGACGCGGTGGATCAACCATTCCTACCAAGCCTACAAAAACAAGGTTTTCTTCACTTATGCCGGCAAAAGGCACTTCTTTCTTCGCTAAAGCTAACACACGAAGTGCACGTTTAGCCATTTTACTAGCGACATCATTAATTGCCGTAATATCACTTTTTTTAATTTCACGAACTTTACCATTAACACTAATATGGGTCGTAAGTTTTAAAACATTATCCATTGCCCCTTTTGTGTATTGGGTATATGTTTTACCAGTTTTATGTAATGTTGACATCATCTTTCTTACACTATCAAATGGTAATTCTTCAACACGCGGTGTTGCCGCTTCTAAATCATCTTTATGATGGTCAATCAGATTAGCAAAATTGACAAGCGCAATTTCCGTTGGGTCGCCATAAACTCCGTGATCAACACTTGCGTCACTACAAAGACTAAGACCATCGGCTAGTTCACCGACAGTGTCAGCACTAAAGTCTTCCACTTCATACTGTTTCTCATTAGTGTATGCACTAACAACAGTCATCACATTTTGTGTTAAAGTTCCAGTTTTATCACTACAAATAACACTGACGGCACCAAGCGTTTCAACGCTCGGAAGTCTTCTGGTAATTGTATGAACTTTAACCATCCGTTGCACACCTAACGCTAGTGTAATTGTCACAACCGCTGGTAAGCCTTCTGGGACCGCCGCTACTGCTAAAGAAATAGAAAGCAGGAACATATTTTTAATATTGTCCCAAGTTGGATCTTTAATAAGGGCAATAATAAATAAAAGCGCGACTAATACGAAAGTAATAATCCCTAATAATTTTGATAAGTCAGCAAGCCTTTTTTGTAATGGTGTTTCTTCTTGCTTCGTTGTTTGAAGCATCTTCGCAATTTGACCGATTTCAGTTTGTAAACCAGTACCAATTACAACCCCTTCACCGCGACCATAGACAACAGGAGTCGACATATAAACAACATTTTTACGATCACCAATTGGCATTGGACGGTCATAAACAATGTTTGCATCTTTTTCCACAGGAACACTTTCACCTGTAAGACTAGCTTCGCTAACCTTAAGGTTTGCGCTACTAATTAAGCGTAAGTCCGCGGGTATCGTACGACCATCTTCAATAATAACGATGTCACCTGGAACAAGTTCACTAGCCTTAATTTCTTTAAGTTCACCATCCCGTCGTACAACTGTTGTAGGGGCACTAAGTTTTTCTAGTGCTTCAAGTGCTTTATCCGCTTTTAACTCTTGAATAGCTCCAATTACTGCATTAAGTAATACAATCGCTAAAATTAAAATAGGTTCAAAAAAGGAACCATCCCCTTCAATTAGCGCCATCACAAAAGAAATAACAGCAGCGACAAGTAATATATAAATCATCGCATTATTCATCTGCGAGAAAAAGACACCAACAATTGTTTTCTTTTTCGCTTTTGGTAATTCGTTTTTCCCGTGCACTTCTTGACGTTTAAGTGCTTCTTCCGTCGTTAAACCATTTTCGCGACACGAATTTAGTTGTTCGAGTGTTTGTTTAATTGATTTTTGTTCCATATGATCCTCCAGGACTAGTGACAATTCATCTAATAAGTCCAAAAATAGCGTACGTTGATATTTTACTACAAATGTAATCATTTGAGTAAATTAGTAAAAAATAAGCACCGACATGCAGTGCTTATTTGTAGTTTTAAATTGTTTTATTCTGTTTCTAGTACTTCTTTTTCACCATTCGTTTCCGCGCCGAGTTTCTTATTGCGTGATTTAGTAACAAAATGCAGCACTAAAATCATTGCGGCAAATAAGACGATTAGAAGGGCAAAAGACACCCAGAATCCGACCCACCCACGATAGACAACAGTAGTAATTAGAAGCATCGGTACACCAAATAGCGCAGCGGTTCCGCTGCCGTTAACTAAGTCTTCTGCTACTCCTGTTTCAAAATATGGATCAATTTCCCGTAGCAAGGCGACGCCTTCACTCATTGTTCCCATTAACATCCCAAAGAAACCAAAGAAAGTATACCATCTCGTTTTTGGGAAATAACGCTTAGCAACAAAGTTAATATAGTAATAACTGACAATCGTGCCAAATACACTCATAAGCGCGAGTAACACCCAGAAACTTGGATCATTTAATTTACCAAAGTTAATTGACATAATACCTGCGGCAATCATCACATCAAAGGCTAAACCAGCAATTCTATTTTGCATAAAGTTATTAATGTATTTACGCTTCATAATCTTTTTCTTGCGTAATAAATTTAGTACTGCTTTAACAATCATTGTCGTAATAATCGCAAAAAGGAAGTTAAATCCCCAAATAATTCCGCGTATAGACGCAAATTTTGCTAAATCTACAACAAGAAAACTAACGAGTGACATAATACCAAATGCAATTAAATAAATAGCAATAACAAACGCTACTTGGATAGTAAATTTATCAACTGATTCCACAACTGGTATTTCTTCTGGATGATCTACCACCGCATATTGACTATCCGCTAAACCGCCAAAAGTTTCTGTAACTTCAGCTTTTCTTCGTGTTACTAGCCCTTTGCGAGCAACGACATTTAAGATTACCGTTCCAACAAAAGCGGCGCCAACAAAGCCCATTGCGGCAATACTTAGACCAAAGTCACGACCACCAGCAAGGGCATTATAATCCGTTAATTTTTCATAAACATCACCCATATTACCAGCTTGACCAGGGCCTTGACCAAAACCAAGCGGTAATAAGACACCAGCGTAAGGTGCTTTGCCAATAGCGTAATTAACAAAGATTAAACTAACACCCAAACTCAAGATAAGTCCAACAATACCTTGGATCAGATATCCGCCAACAATTAATGCCCCGCTTTTTAGGGCTCTACCTTCTTTTTCAACTTTCTTTTCCGCAGTTACTAACCCTAAAGCAATAAATCCAATTGCTAAACTATGATAAGTTAGAAAATGCATATAACTTTCATCAACAATTGGAGTACCATAAATTTCTACACCAAGCCATTGGAATAAGTACTTTAAACCTAAACCAAGAAACCCAGCGATTAAACCTGTTGGCACTAAGTAGTTACGTAATAAAGGTGTTTTCCGTCTAATAGTGTTGGCAATTAAAATAAGTGCACCAACAACACCGATTTGAAAGATTGAAATCCAAAACGGATTAAAATCCCACGTATTAGCTAAAAATAATGTACACATATCTCTTTTCCTCCTTTATTTTTACACTAACGACTATAGACCTAAATCCTGTGCAGAAAGACGCGGAACTTCATCAGGTTTTGCATCAGGATATTGTAAGATATTTTTTAAGATTTGTAAGGTAACTACAAACTGATAGGAACTAACAATTTCGGTTTTTGGAATCTTTAGCATTTTAGTTTGTTCATGGCGCGGGTAAATAACCAAAACTTCTTTTTGTTGCATCGCCATCGTATCTAATTCGTCAATCGTAAAATGCTGAGTAACATGTCGTTTCATTTTACGTTTAAATTTTATAGTTAAACCTTCACGAGAAAGTGTTAATGTGGCAGGTCCAAAGTGTTTACGGCGCTTTCTAAAGACTTCCGTAAAATTGCCAGGGACACTAACACTAAAATTAGGATTATTAATGATATGTTCTTGATACGCTAAATTATTTGCTTTATCTAATTCAATTAAATTTTTGGGTTTATCCCACTTCGTGCTATGCAAATATCCATGTTCATCATAAGTTAATATTTCCCCGCATTTTGCGCATGAATAATTATTATATGCCGTTTTTGCAGTGTTCACACCGTGACAAATTGGGCATGTAAATAGTAAACGACGCAACCCTTCAGCGTTGCGTTTACCGCGATAAGTATATTGCGGACTTTCTTCATAAGCATTAATATTTATATTCTCAATGATGAGCTCATTAATCTCATCAGCCGTCATATCTTTATAATCTTCGTAATATAAAACCTTGCGAATTTTACCGCGTACATGTTTTTCTCTTTTGGTATAAGTTGCCCAGCGTGGAAGCGATAAGTATCCACCTTCAAAATTGAAAATCACCAGCGGAATTTTTAGTCTTAACACTAACTTTCCAATGGCCGCTGGCATACTACTTAGTCCCCCAGTCATCGTCGCATTTCCTTCAACATAAACACCAACACTGCCACCTTCTTTAACGATTTGCATAATGTTTTTAACCGTTGTTACATCCGCCATGCTTTTAGTCTTAGGAATAGGGGCAAAACAGTGCGTTAAAAGTCTTGATTTCCAACCAAGTGAAAAGATTAATTCACTAGCGACATAATATATTTGATGACCAAAAATTGATGTCATTAAAATCGGATCAAAAGTAAGGATATGATTACTGACAATTAAACATGGCTCATATTGCTTAATATCAATCTTTGCTTGTTTAACACCATAAGAACGACGAATTAATCTACCTAGTAAGAAGTTAGCGAGATTGACATAACGTTGATGACGTTTTTTAACAATCCGCTGCTTCTTCGGTTTTCTATTCCTCACCTTCAACCTCCGTGATAGGTTTTACATAACATATCCGGCGTTTATGATTAAAGTAATTTAGATGTTTCCAAAGCCGTTGGACAGGTTTATTATATTCAAGTTGCGGACCAGTTTCAGCATACTCAATCCCATCAGCAATCGCGCTTTTCATTGATTCATACATTATTACATTAGCAAGACCACTATTCTGCAATTCAGGTTCAACCGCAACAAGGAGTAAGTCTAATTGTTTTGATTTCTTAAGTGCGCGTAAAAAGCGAATAAATCCAAACGGGAATAATTTTCCTTTAATCTTTTTAAGGGCAAAAACAGGAGACGGAATTGAAAGCCCAAACGCTAATAATTCATCTTTTTCATCCACTACTAAAATAAGATATTTTAAGTTAATAAGCGGGACATATTGTCGCGCTAGCATATCCATGAGTTTTTCACTCATTGGTACATAACCATAAAGATGGTCGTATGCTCTATTTGTTAACGCTAAAGCTTTGCGGACATATGGTTGAATTTGTCGTTTTGATTTAAGTCTTCTAACTTTGACATTATATTTGCGTTTTACCATTTCACTAACGCGTTCAAAACGCTCATCGATTTCTTTCGGAATAATAATGCGGTGCTCAACCCATACAGCATCACTTACAAATCCTAATTCCTCTAAATGTTTCATGTAATACGGGAAGTGATAAAATGTGGCAAACATATTTGAATATTCAAACCCTTCCACAAGTAGTCCTTCTTTATCTTGGTCACTATAACCTAAAGGACCAACAATTTCATTCATACCGCGTGAATAACCCCATTCTTCCACTGCTTTAATGAGTGCTTTTGTTACTTCAATATCATCAATCATATCGATTCGATTAAATCGGACACGTTTTTGATCATACTTCTTATTAGCGTAATGACTAATAATACCGCAAATGCGACCAACAATTTTCCGGTCTCTATATGCTAGAAACAGTTTAAAATCGCACCACGCTGAAGCCGGATTTTTACTTGGAGTTAAATTTGATATTTCGTCTTCAAAAATATACGGAGTAAATTGTTTTGAATTTTTATATAATTTGACGGGGAAGTTGATGAATTGTCTAAGTTTTCTTCCGCCGTACACAGGGACTATTTTTATCATAATACATTCCTCTACTTGATAATTTTAACATAATCAAATTACATTTGAAGTAAAACATATTATGAATAATGAACGAAAATAAAAAACTCACGATTGCGTGAGCTATTTTTAAATGTACTTGTTCCCTTTTATTG
>Ga0208461_1001053_pt1 | contig 25766 bp, 26 predicted proteins | sample AD_JPNTR4_MetaG_FD_184448 | JGI IMG/M metagenome (GOLD analysis project Ga0208461, IMG submission 184448) | Active sludge microbial communities of municipal wastewater-treating anaerobic digesters from Japan - AD_JPNTR4_MetaG (SPAdes) (version 2) | ecosystem: Engineered > Bioreactor > Anaerobic...
CAGACTTTATATCAATCTTTACTTTTTTGGCAGTTCTGTCCTTTTTCTTTTTTATTTTTTTAATAGGCATAAAGTACTTCTAATTGTGCCCTCTCTTGAGGATTCTGCTGTTTTTCTCCCTGTGCTTCAATGCTGTACATGTAAGGGAAATGCTGTGGTGTAATTACACCGCTTGCTGATTCTGCAACACCTGTGCCCTCAAGCATAACCCCGCCTGTATTGGTGTTTCCAGCAACGGTATCAACTATTTTTACATACACATCATAAGGTGCCCCTGATGTAGCCTTCAGGGTGAATTTCACATCAGCAGAATTCTTAATATTCGTGTCGGATACGCATGTTGCATCCCATGAAGAGGTAGCAGAGAGAAGTTTGCTACTAAAACACGCATCGTTTGCCACCTTGGTTATTGCCGTACTTGTGGAAAGATTCAAATTGCCCAAGGTAGAAGTAAGAGAGCTTCCAGGGATAGCTGTGGCTACACTGATAGAGGTGGGGATCATATCCTTTAAAAAGAATTCAATGGCACCGTATGATGCCTCTTTTGCGGTCTTATAGTTTTTTTCCAGTATGGAAACCTCTGTCTGCCTTCCAAGAAAATACAAGACCGCTACCACAAGAAGTGATGATATAAGTATTATCATCAAGACAAGTACCATTGCCACACCTTTTGTTTTTATATGTTGTTCCCTTTTCATAAATCCTTCGGCTTTACAACGATGTTTATTACCTTCCACCTGTAGTTCTGCCACCCTGTTCCTATGGTAGTTGACAGGTTAAATGTGCTTCCTTTTCCAAACTCTCCTACCGTTACCGTATTCGATGGGTATGTATAACTATTGTCTTTACCTCCATCATGGGCAAGTATGTATACCCTTACCTCTTTTATCCTTTTTCTTATCTGGGCTGCGGTAAGACTCGATATGTCGTCTGAATATGTTTCGACAACGCCATCTTCGTTATTATCGAGCCCGAATACAACCTGCATATCCGCCACACAGTCAAGAATGGGCATTTCATTAAATTTTCCATCAGAGTGATTGACCACTGCTTTATATAAAATACCTGTATTCGGGGCGCACATTGCAGGCATAGAGGATGTGGTGGGCACCTTGATATAATAATCTGTTCTATTAAAAGGCATCCTGAGGTCAGTGCTTGTATCCACGCCGTATATCATATATCTTTCCCCTTGATTTTGAGGTGAAAAATCAGATGAAAAGCTTGTTGGATTAAAGGTTGTGTAAAAATTTCCATCTGCATCTATTATTAATTCGTTGCTACTGTATATATCTTTTGCAGGTTTTATAACAATGACCCTGTTGCCGCTTGTGAGATTTTGACCTGATGTTGCCCATTGCTTCGGGGCAGGTTTACCTTCAAAGGTAATATATGTCCATTTTGTGCAGGCATTGTTTGTTGCTGCAAGAAGAGATTTTATAACAAGATAATCGGAATTATTTAAACCTGTATTGTTACCCAATACAAAGGGTCTCGGGACACCTGATGGCGCGTCGTTATAATTACTTGCTGGAGATGTTGCTGCCTCGTTATAATTAATGGTGGTTCTAAAACCCTGTGGCAGTCCATAACCAGCGTGTTCTATATCGTATGTTAGCATGCCAAGCCCTACAAAATTATCCATCTGGGTGGACATAATGCCCATTTCTCTGCCTGCCTGTTGAAGGACATTTCTGAACGTATCAGAGCTTATTGCCACAATAACTGCAAGTATGGTCAATGCCACAAGGAGTTCAATCAGACTAAAACCTTTTTTATTGAACTTGAGTTTTTTCAATCTTTTAGCCCCTATTTATAATAGAGCGTATTCCATGGCTCCATTCTTTGTTCATTATTGTCCATTTAACGATTACCTCTACAGAAGAACTGTCAGGAGAAATGGCAGTAACGCCCCACTGGATATTAAAATCCCTTTCAAAATTCTTTATCTTTCTTTTGATGTTAGTGCTACCTGATGTAAGGGAGGTATAAGAGATATTTCTCAATTCGTTCATCTTCTGTTCTGCAATCTTTACCGATTCATCCCTGCAGAGATTGTTTATATTGTGCTGGGTATACAACAACAGTCCCTCAAGGGCACCGAGCATGGCGATTGTAAGAATTGTAATGGCAACAAGCACCTCTGTTAATGTAAATCCCCTCTTATCGTGTCTCACAATTTGCATTTGTACACCCCGATGATTGATTTTTAATCTTACCCAGATTAATCTTTGTCTGAGACACCTTAATGCAATCATATGAAGGGTTAACATTGGAGAATATACATATTGTGCAAGTGGTACTGCTAAAGCCCCTTTCATTAAAACTGATAAAACCACCACCGCTATATGATACAGGATGGACAAACATGCCGTTTGAAGTAAAAAGCACATCTGGATTTTTGTCTGCCTGCAACACTACTGCATCTGTGTCTGTATCAAGCAACCCGTTTTCGTTAGTATCCACATAACCGATATAGTTATTAGGGGTTAATTCCATAAATGTCATCCTGTTCCCCCTCATGGCCATCATCCTCAATTTTATTAAATCTGCATATATGGCCCTTGTCTGGTTGTTTATCTCGTTTTTCATCGAAAAATTTCTGTAACCAAACACAGACATACCTGCCAGGATACCCACGATGATAACCACAACCATAAGTTCTATAAGGGAAAATCCTCTTGCCTTTCGCCTATCACCCATTACCTGTTGCCTCTAATATCCTTCATTTTTCTTTAATATGTATAATCTTTTTCATGGGTCTTGGACCTATAACCACCGACAGACCCTGACCACGGGGCGGCATACCTGTGATTGCCACTGTCCTTCTCCCGCTTTTTTCTGAAAAAGCTGAGCCCAACTGGAGTTCTTTTATCTCACCTGTAGATACCTGCAAAAGGCCTTTACCCAAAAGCCCTGTTGCAGCCCCTCCTGTTTTATAATCAACCGCCCAGATATAGGTATTTCCACCTACTGCACATATATCCGATGAGGGCTGAAAGGTAATAAAAAATACAACACCGCTGAATACCGCCAGCGGGTCTGTTATGACCCTTTCCTGGAGAGTTGTGGTGCCAGGTTGGTCAAGGTTTATATACCAGCCGGAATAGATAGAATCCAGTGTCGCAGAAGGACTTGCAGTCTGGTCTTTTAAATTAGATTCTGTAACGGATAAAGTACATGAGGTATCTAAAGTATTTGCAGTAGAGTAGCATGGTTCTTTTACCCCGTATATACGCCTTATGGTAGATGTATCGGATGTACTCCCAGGGTCATCCATATTTGTGCCCATTTTGTAGAAATACCTTCCTGTTCCGAAATAAAGCCATAACTTTCCACTATTTCTATCCTGGAGTTTGGTAACCGCTGCCGTAACAGGACCAATGTTATCTATAACAGTTCTGACCACCCAGTCATTTGGATTATCGCTTTCTTTTGTCAGAAGTTTAATTACACCGCCTTTTGTCCATGTAGAGCTTGCAGTGCAGGGCGAATCAGCACACTTCGTATATCCTATGTACAGAACATCATCTTTATAAAAACCTGAAGAGCCTGAATTGCCCTTGTCCAGGTCAATGGTAGCATTAATAATAGAGCCACCAAAGGCATAGGTAATACCTGTATCTATCTTTCTAATTAAATTCCCTGTCTTTAAGTCAAGGATAAAGAGCTTTAACTCCTGGTCTGATCTGCCCAGAAACTGTCGATATATCTGGTTTATAGGCCCTGTGGGACCTGAGGCAAATACTACGAACCATTTTCCGTTTTTTGAATAATCACCCACCCTTATAATTGCAGGACCGGATGTGGACATGCCGAGTTCTGGGTGGGAGAATTCCCACAGAAGGATAGGATTATACGGGTCTGTAACATCTATGGCAAAATAGGTGGAATAGCCAAGATTTGAGACAGGGGTCTTAACACAATCCGTGCATGATGACCCATAGTTTCTTGTGGCACCTCCAAAACCCATACCACCTATAAGTATGGTTTTCCAGCTATTTACAGTCTTTATATCATCTGCATTTCCGTTTATGCTGGCATCTACAAGAAATGAGGATGAATCCACGTAATACAGATGGCAGTAATCTTCTTCTGCAAGGTATTTCAGATAGGGCAATGCATGTTTTGGAATAAATGCCCACAATTCCTTTCCCAGATCCGATCCTTCCAGCTTACCCCTTTCATTTGAGCCTTTTCCAGACCAGTTTTGCTTTAAATTCCCGAGATAAAAGGCATGGAGCATGCCGTCATTTGCCCCCACATAGGCAACACCCCTGTTTATATAACTACTCTGATTTATAAATTCATTATATGTTGTATCGTTATAACCATTGGGGGGCTGCTGGTGATATGAATTTATAGGAGAAAAGGACTGAATCCTCGGTGTTGAGTTTATAATATCTCCCAGTTTCCATGTGCCTGTTGTCCCTCCAATTGTTACTGTCCTGTTTCTATACCCGCTTTTATCAATGCCGTGGACATAATTTATCAGATCCTGGGCCTCTGAAAGGCTTGGCACATTTAGATAAGATTGCAAAGTAGAGGAATTACTTAAAGAAAAATCTATAAAAGAGCCTGTAAGCTGTGTATATATCGTCCTTGGTGATGTGGATAAATCCCTTGACCATAAAACCTTTCCTGCCTCCCACAGATTTTTAACATCTTCGATGTTTACAGTGTTGATTAACGTATCCGGAGCACCGTCACCATCAGTATCCTGATAACGCTTAACAAGGGTCTCGTTTGCAGTAGGATCAAAATAAAAATTTACCACATAGTCGTTTGTAAGGTGCAGTATCTTATTTTCATCTGTGTCTTCCCTGATATTACTCTTTTGCAGATAAGGGTCTACAAAATACCACAGGTTATGAATCTTTCCCACCCAGTCAATTTCCGTGGATTCAAAGGTCTTTTTGGGGAAATACACAGCCTGCAACAGATTGGCACCGCTTCCTTCACTGGATGCAAGGATTGACACGGCACTACCCGTGGATATCCTCCGTAATAGGTCAAGGACAACACTTGCAATCTTTTCTTTTAGTTCAGTGGCGCTATCTGCCTTAAAAAATGTATCGGGTATACCGTCGTTATTTTTATCCCAGTCGGGCTGTGATGCCGGTATGTTTGTGCATGGGCTTCCCTTTCCACAGTTTGAAGTGCTACAACAGTCATCCACAGGGCCACATACGCCATTAGGATAACCACTTGTCCCTCCTGGCCAGGTCTTATTTCTATCAAAGGCGCCATACATGGCAATATTTTTTAAAGACCTCTCTCCGGTGCCGCCGAGCCACAGACCAATAGTATATACTGATTCCACATAGCTACTTATGCCTGTAGGTTGATTTACATACCCTGTTTTGTGCATCCAGTATGCAGGAACCACAGGGTCAGGTGATTCTGATTCCTGGTCATTATCAATCCTGCAATATGAACTTACAGGATAACCACCTCTATTCCACTGTCCATCCGACATGAGAAGGACAAAATTCTTTGCACAGGGTACAAGTTCAAACTCGTTACCCTGACAGTTTCCATCGTTATTTTTATCAAAACACCTGTACATGGGATTTTTCCATTCATTACCTGTACCGGTCTGGGGTTGAGGCCCACCGTATTTTGCTGTATTCTGGGCTAGATAGTTCAGTGCATCCCACATGGCAGGTGCAGTAGGGGTGGCACCACCAACCGATTCATCATTTATCGCAGTTATAACGTTTTTATAAGGATTAACACCGTCATAGTTTGCCGATGCAGTAAAGTCACCTATATATACGGTCCGTTGTATTCCGGTATTGCTAAAAAACATGGCACCAATAAGGGGTTTTGGAGAAAAGTTCTTTAACTGGAACAAAAGCCCGCCCTGATCCCCGGTCACCCTTGCCCAGGATGCCTTAACGAGTGTGCCATCAGAGGTCTTAAGTATGCAGCCTGAGCTATCACAGCTTAACTGGGTATCAGGATAAACCTCCGGGTCGCAGGACCTTATGGAATTATTGCAGCTTTGGGGCTTACCACCTGTTAAAGCCCATCTCAGCACATCTATCCTTTTCATGTATTTGTAGTTCAGATAATTCCCTGTATCAACATTGCAGTCTCCGGATAAAGACCATGAAGAACAGCAGGCATATTTTGAGGAACTGCATCCATGTGTCCCCTTCCTGTCACAATAATCCCAGCCAAAGGTACTACTTTTGCACACCCAGCTTGCGCAGGTTCTTGTGCATGGTGAACCTGTTGGGGTTGTCTCTACCCATAGACAGGTAGAGGTGGATGGGTCGCAGTATGTTACCCCATCTGAAGGGCTTACAGGTCTATAGTACTTTGTGGGGTCGAAATAGCCCTCATAGATAATAGAGGCATTGTATGTTCCGTTATCGCAGGATGTGCCGCTTGTAACCGATGAATATGCACACCATCCCATACTACCGCTTGCGTCTATAAGAAGAAGCAGATTCGGGTCAACAGGTGTGCCTATGGAAGATGGCATCTGACAGTAATCAGCCATTGTCTGGGTGTATGAAAGATTTGGTATTAAAAATGCAGATAGCGTGATAAAAACTATTAAAAACCTCTTCACCATTATCACCTCTCGAGCACAATTGTGTGCAACCTTTTAGGGTCACATACAGGGCTATCTATACTGAACTGAATCCTTTTCCCCACCATAGATTTATCGAGGTCATCTTTTGCATAATCGGGAAATTTAAAATTCCAGAGCCCTTCACATCTTTCACTCGTTACCTGTATCCTTACAATACCAGAAGTTGCATCAATAGCCCTTATTATTCCAGTTAAGTTTAATTTCTCCTGGGCAAAAGACAGATTAAAAAAAGCGAGTGATAAAAATACAAAGATAATGAACGGAGTTAAATATTTTAAAAACACTTTTTTTCTGTCCATAAAACCCCCTTTTTATTATAGGGCTAATGTCTCAACAGATTCAACACAGCCACTATTAACATTTTACCATAAAATACATAAATTACAGCACCAAGGGATAAAAAAGGCCCAAAAGGAATAGCATATTTTGAGTCTTTACCTTTTATGAGCATGGCCGGTATGCCAAAAATCGTGCCAAGAAAAGAGCCGCTTATAATGGTGAAGATAACGCCCTTGATGCCACAAAATGCACCTATCATACCAATCAGCTTTATGTCTCCACCTCCCATACCCTCTATCTTTCTTACCAACTGGTATCCATAGGAGATGGCAAAAAGCACCCCTCCCCCTAAAAGCACCCCGAACAGGCTATCAAGGAAGCCAAAATTTTGCCTGAAAAAGGACAAAATGAGACCTGCCAGTAAACCGCCGATACTTAATACATCGGGGATGATTTGAAATTCTAAATCTATGAAGGATATAACAATGAGAATGGAGACAAAGAACAACATTACTCCAAATTCTATACCCAGCCCTGTTAATCTGTATATTAATAAAAAAATTAATGCAGTTATAAATTCTACTATGGGATATCTTATGGAGATCTTTGTATTACAGTTTCGGCATCTTCCCCGTAAGATTATATAGCTTAAAATAGGGATATTGTCATAGAATTTAATGGGTGTCCCGCAGTCGGGACAGAAAGAATTGGGTGCAATTATGGATTTATCCCGTGGAAGCCTGTATATACAGACATTTAGGAAACTTCCCACAATAGCCCCGAATATAAATACAATTATACTCATAATTTTATTTATAACCTATAATGAAGGATAATGCTATGACAAATATCACATTGGTTTTTATAAAATTACTTACGGCTTTTAAGGATATGGCTTAATAGGTTTAATGGTGGATTATATGACAAGGTCTAATTCGTCTTTATACTTTTTTCTATACCTACAGGCAGTCTTTTAAATCGTATTCCAATCAAATTTTCTTTTATGGGTATAAAAAAGGCAATAAAAAAGGGGGCAATGAACGCCCCCTGTTTAAATTCAAAAACTATAGATTTGATTAACTTCCTTTTGGTTTGTATGCATCACTAATATTTCCACCCCATGTCCATGTTGGGCTTCCAGATAAATTATTTCCGGTTAAAGTTAAGTTATTACCATCAACCCCAGAACCAATATTTGTAAGAGTTACATTAATGACCACGTTATCTGTTCCGTTATTATTTACTGTTATTCCACTTATATATTGACTGGGAACCGTGATGCCAAGATTACTCTGAACCTCAGTAGAAGTTGCAAGAGTTAAACCGCTAAGATTGCCCTTCTCAGTATAATAAGCAGTGATGGCGTTCTTTACAGCACCCATGGCATTTACAACACCTGAAACCTTTGATTTCTTCGTGTAACCGGTGTAAGCAGGGATAGCAATGGCAGCCAGAATTCCAATGATGGCGATAACGATGAGCAACTCAATTAACGTAAAACCTTTACTGTTTCTTTGAACCTTAAACATAAAACACCTCCTGTAAATTTAAAATAGTATTACATTCACAATTATAACATTGTTTTTCTTTTTGTAAAGATTTTTTTAAAATTATTTTTTTCACAAGCTATGATTTACTTTAAAATGTTAAATCTGAGCCTGGTGTAGAAGATTATGCTATTGATAAAGGTATAGCCCTGTTCTATTCATATGATTTTTAACACCTTGCCGTGTTTGTCATTTTAGGACCATTTTTTCTGCAAGTTTTAGATATTTTTCCTGCCATTCGTCATCCCCCTGGGGGACAAGGGCATATCCATAATTAAAAAGTATTTTTGCATCCTTAATGTTACCAGAAAGAAAAGCAGCCATACACACATCATAGAAAAATTTATAATCCTTTATGGAAAAAGGGTTTGTAATGAATTTAAATATCTTATATGCACTGGCATATTTTTGCTGCTTCATATAGATATTTCCCATCTCCCTGTATATTTCAACTTGATTTGTTGCCCCTTTCAGTGCCTTTTGATAGTTTAAAAGGGCATTTTCATATTGACCCTGACCCTGCAGGGCATCGGCTTTTAATCTATATCCCATATGTAATTCAGGGTACGATTGGATTATTTTTTCAGCATATTTAATTGATTCTCCAAACTCATGCCGCTTGTTATAAATTAATGACATTATTTGATTTGTAACGAGACAATCAGGATAGATATTGTGCATCCTTAAAAGCTCGCTCACAACTTTTATATCCCTTTTTTCTCTTATGGTTTTTTCGATATTTATGTAAAGTATTCCATAGGGGTCTATTTCTTTTAATTCGTAGGTATTTACTATTTCTGGAAAGGCTATTTTATCCACATACAAAATACCTGTTTCGTCAAAAAAAACCGCTCTATAATCAGGATATTTCTCTATGAGTGTTTTAAATTGGGCGTTCCCTAATGGTGCGATTATAAATTGAGGCCTGTATTTTTTTATAATGTAATTAAAACCTGTTTCTGTAGAAAAGGCATTATTGGCAGTGAATATGTCTTCATTCAAAAATAGAAACGGGATCTCCATATCCATAAAAATCCTGTATTTTGGATATAACATCCACTGGAGATAACCACCATGGTTGGGGTGATTAAATACCCTTCCATGGCTATTTATTTTATTTAAAAAAGTGCTAATACCTTCAGGAAGGTTTTTGTGAGAAAAAGGAAATTTTTTAGGCATATGGGCGAATGTCTCATTTACTGTTAAAAAACATGACACCATAAATAAAACTACCAGGATTGCAAAAACAGGTTTTATAACCTTTTTCTTGATAGTGTCTTTTTCAAAAAGCTGGATAAAGTCTTTTAAGATCGGAAGGGAAAAAAGTGCAAATTCATATCTGAAGCGATTTGCCCTGGTAAGAAGTATTATTGCTGCAATAAATAAAATAAAATGGCTTAATCTTTTTCCATCTTTGTTAATAATTTTCGTTATTATGGCAATACATGATGCGAAAAATATCATGTTGAAAATAGTCCCGAAGGGAAGCATCATTTTTATGATCTGAAAGGAAAACAGCTCCTCTATATTTATCTTTGCTATCTCAAGTATATAAAGGGATGCAAACTCTGTGGGTATAAAGGGCACCCAGGTTAAATCTGTGAGATGAGGGGTTAAAAATACAGAACCAATACATATAATAATTGGTATGACAAACCATAGTTCCTTCTTCTCCAAGTGTTTTTTTTCAATTTTTTTATTTATAAAAAATTCTATTAAATATGCCAGGGTTATTATCACCATGACGGGATAAACAATCCCATGGAGATTAATCCAGAGAATAGAAATAACAGGCAAAACAGGAACATACTTTGGTCTTAATTCAAAAATGTATATAAAGAGCACGATAAAAAGGTATGTGAACATATGGGGCCTTATAAGTTGAAAACGGGGTATTAAAAAAAGCACAAAAAGAGAAAAAGCAACTGCAGTATAGACCGTGGGCCTGGCTATTAAATTTTTATTGAGGATAAGATAAATAAATAAAATGGTTGCCATAAGGATAAATGCTCGAAAAAATACAAGACCGTAATAACCATAGAAAGTGTAAATCTTATATACTATTACCTGAAAGAGCCAGTAGTAATCTACCCATTCCCGAGGCGGTTCTATGAATGAGAAAAAACTGCTGTCTTTGGGAATAGTTCCGTGCTCAAGGATGTATCTGCCACCGTTTAAGTGATACCATAAGTCCGTATCACCGGCATAGATAGGCCATTGGAAGAGATAATAGGAAATATAACAAATCAAAAAAATTATGTAGAACAAGTAACAATGATCGTATATTTTGCTGTTTTTAAAAAAAACTTTTAAGTTTGAGATTTCCATAAGTATTGTATCAATTTACATTACTATAACTCATAAGTAATGTTCAAGAGCAAAACAGGCTTTCTGGCCTTCTTTAACCTTGGCTAATTATAAAAGACTTTTGCAAAGGCATCTTTTTGTATGATATAATTGGATTATTGCAGATTTTTATTGGAGGTTGTTTTGCAGACTGCAAAAAACACCATATCTAAGATTACACCTGGTATAAAGAAAGAGATAATAAAAATAATTGATGAACGTATAAGAGAGGTACATGTAACCAGAGAGGATTTTAGAGAACTCAAAGAGATAGTAAGAGACCTGGGTATTAAGACTGCTGAACTGGCCGATGCCCAGAAGAGGACTGAGCAGAGGGTTGAAGAGCTTGCAGAGGCACAGAAGAGAACAGAGCAGAGAGTTGAAGAGCTTGCAGAGGCACAGAAGAGGACTGAGCAGAGGGTTGAAGAGCTTGCAGAGGCACAGAAGAGAACAGAGCAGAGAGTTGAAGAGCTTGCAGAGGCACAGAAGAAATCAGAAGAGAGGCTTACAAGGGTTGAGATTGCCCTTGATAAACTTGCTCAAGCACAGAAGAGGACAGAAGAAGCTCTTACCACGCTCACTAAGGAACACTCAATTACAAGAAAATTGGTTGGAGACCTCTCCAATACAGTTGGCTACAGACTTGAAGATGAGGCGTTCAAGGCACTTCCCCGTTTATTTGCAGAAAATTATGGTATTGATGTTAAAGACAGGCTTAAAAGGACCTACCTAAAAGATAAAAGGGGCAGGGACATCGAGGTAAACATCTTCGGTAAAGGTATAAAGGGAAACAATACTGTTACAATAATAGGTGAATCAAAAAGTCAGTTATCCAAAAATGATGTGGATAGATTTATAGATAGAAAGCTTAGACTTTTCAAGGATTTATTTGAAGACATATTCCCTGTCCTCGTTACATACATGATATCAGAGCCTGATGTAGAGGATTATGCAAAGGAAAAAGGCATAGCCCTGTTCTATTCATATGATTTTTAAGGTCTTGGATTTTTTAAACAGGACAAGAGAATGGGCGGTATTTTGAAATTATTTTCTCTTTATGTCTTCCTCTGCTGTTGAATATTTTTGAGCTATTTCAAAACATTTATCCGATATATCCAAAAAGGCGTCTACAACATCAGGGTCGAAGTTTATGCCGTATCCAGATTTTATGATTTCTACTGCCTGTTCATGGGGAAATGCAGGTTTGTATATCCTACGGCTTATAAGGGCATCATATACATCGGCTACTGCCATAAGTCTTGCTGAGATAGGTATATCATCGCCTGCCAGACCTTCAGGGTATCCTGTGCCGCTCCACCTTTCCTGATGGGAATAGGCAATCTCCCTTGCTATGTTAAGGAAAGACCTCGTCTGGCCTATCCTCTTCTCTGCAGAGATTATAGCATCCCTGCCGAGTACAGTATGCCTTTGCATAATGTCAAACTCCTCAGGGGTAAGCTTGGCTGGCTTAAGGAGTATATTATCAGGGACACCCACCTTTCCTATATCGTGTAGGGGTGCTGATTTGTAAAGGAGTTCTATGTTTTCATCGGTGAGAAAGTGTTTAAATCTCGGCTTGTCCTTTAATCTCATGGCAAGCAACTTTATATATGTCTGGGTTCGCTTTATGTGGTTACCTGTCTCTGTATCCCTTGTCTCTGCAAGTGATGCCAGGGCCATAATGGTAACATCCTGGATTGCCACTATCTCCTCTGTCCTTTTTAAGACCTCCTGCTCAAGATATTTATTTTTGTCCTTTAAAAAATCCCTCGCCTCTTTAAGCATGATATGGGTATTTATCCTTGCAAGGAGTATGGGAGGGCTGATAGGCTTTGTAATATAATCAACTGCACCAAGCTCAAAACCTTTTTTCTCTTCTTTTATGCCGGTCTGTGATGTTAAAAATATAACAGGTATATCAGATGTATCAGGGTTAGCCTTTATCTCACGGCACACCTCATAGCCATCCATACCGGGCATAACAATATCAAGGAGGACAAGGTCGGGCTTATCCTGAAGACTAAGCATCTTTAAGGCTTTTTCACCACTCGTTGCAAATTTGGTTCTATAAAGGTCTTTCAAGAGGGTACTGAGCATTACAATGATGTCGGGGGAGTCATCTACAACAAGGATTGAATGTTTCTTTGGCTGTTCAATAAGTTCGCTCATAGCGTTATTATAGCATATAAAATATAACCATAATTTCAACTAAAATCGAGCTTTTTTTAAAGACCTATTACTTGCAATGATGATGGGTTATGTTATATAAATTAAACATTGCCGACATAGCTCAGTGGTAGAGCAGCTCACTCGTAATGAGCAGGTCGTGGGTTCAAATCCCACTGTCGGCTTTAATGATTTCTTAGCTCTTCATCTTCTTCTACCACTTCCATAGCCTTTACAAGCCCCGTATCGAGTAAAACCTCCTCTATCTTTTTAAATATGTCATAGTCCAGCACAACCTTTGTTACATTTGCTGACTCGTCAACTATGTAATGTCTTGGGAATTCTATTATGTCCCTCCTATGGATGACTAAATTATATTCATTAAATTTGGAAAGCAAAGAATATGATTTTTTTGAAAAAATGGGAATCTGACATACTGGATAAAAAATCCCTGTCATCAACAGACCGTTAATGTATTAGATAAAGTGTTTAAAAATCTAAATCTTTGAGCTCGCCCTTGAATTTATCCTTGAATTTCTTTATAACCTTGTTTTCTATCTGCCTTACCCTCTCACGGGATATATTGAATTTTTCCCCTATATCCTGAAGCGTCAAAGGTTCTTCGGCCATGACCCTATTTTCAAAAACATATAGCTCTTTTTCATTTAAAGTTGTCTTGAAAAGATTGATTCTTTCCGCAAGGATAAGGCTCTTTTCCTTCTCTGCAACCACCTCTTCTACATTCTCCCCGGTTTTTATCATATCCATCACTGTATCGTCGCCTTCGTCGTGGATCTTAGATTCAAGGGAGATATCTGTGTATGAAAGCCTTTTTTCCATATCCTCTATCTCACCCTCTTTTACATCAAGGGTGCTTGCAAGGAGTTGGGGTGCCGGAAACATACCCATTGCCTCGAGTTTTTGTTTTTCTTTATTCAAACGGTAGAATAGTTTCCTCTGGCTCTGCGTAGTCCCAACTTTAACAAGACTCCAGGAATCCATAATGTATTTAAGTATATAGGCCCTGATCCAGAAAGAGGCATATGTAGAGAACTTTGTCCCTTTGTAGGGATTATATTTTTTAACAGCGTGGAGCAGGCCTACATTACCCTCTTGAATAAGGTCAAGTATATTAAGGTATGTATTGTAATATTCGAGGGATATCTTCACTACAAGTTTAAGATTGGAGATAACAAGCTTGTGGGCTGCCTCTTTGTCTTTGTATTTATAAACCCTTTCTGCAATCTTGAACTCCTCTTCCCTTGACAGAACAGGATATTTAGAGACCTCGGCAAGATATTTTTTAAGAGGGTCAAATGGTATGGGTAGTTCTTTATCCCTTACCACATCAGGGACTTCAGCGACATCAAGGTCTTTTTTTACAACAAAATCTTCTTCCAAATTTCAGCCTTTAGCCCTTTCCTGTATAAGTTCGGCAACAATACTGATGGCTATCTCCTGTGGCGTCTCTGCATCTATATCAATCCCTATTGGCGCATGAACACTTTTTATAACATCCTCTTCAAAGCCCATCTTTCTAAGGTTATCGAATATAATCTTAACCTTTCTTTTACTCCCTATCATGCCTACATACCTGTAATCCCTTTTTAGGACCTCCTCCAATACATAGGCATCGAAGCTATGACCCCTTGTAACAATAACTGCATATTCCTTACCTGTAAAATCCAGTTTCGAGAATACATCTTCAAAACTATCCACTATTATCTCATCTGCATCGGGAAATCTCTCTCTATTGGCAAATTCAGACCTGTCATCTATCACCACAACATAAAAATCTACAATCTTTGCCACCTTTGATATAAACTGAGATACATGTCCGGCACCGAATATATATAGAGGAGAATATCTCAGGATAGGTTCGACTACAGTATCATCACCTATAAGGACAGGATTTCTTTCGTCAAAATATCCCTGAAACTCATTTAGTTGCTCATCTTTAATTGGGTCACCGAATATTATATTGCCTGGTTCAACAAATGTCTTTGAAAACCCTGTAGGTCCAAATCTTGTTATTACTATACCCCTTTTTCCCTTTTCAATGCATTGGCCTACCTCTCTATACAACTCTAAATATCTCTTGTCCACAGGTTCGAGGAGTATATCCACATCTCCGCCGCAGAGCATCCCCTGGTCTGCCACAGTGGTTGCATTCATCCTTATATGAAAAATCTCTGTCTGTCCCTTTCCCATTAGCCTTAAAGACTCTTCAATGGCATCGAGCTCTAATTTTCCACCGCCTATTGTCCCGTAGGTCTTTCCATCCTCACCAATAAACATCTTTGCACCTGTATCCCTTGGTGCAGACCCGAGCCTCCTTATGACTGTGGCAAGCATACCTGTCTTGCCTTCATTGGTATATTGTTCTATTGCCCTGTATATGTTCATAAAAACCTTCCTCGATAAAAGGATTATAGACCGTCAAGCAACATCAATTGTGGGTAAAAAGTGCATCACTGCCTCAAGGACACCACCACCAATAGCCCTCGCCTTTTCTGAGATGGTATAGCAGTATTCCTTTTTTGTCCTCGGGTCTATATCGCCTATCTTTTCATCCTCTGTGACATAGATCTCCCTGATTAGTCCCCGTAGTATACCGTCTATGGTTGCAAAAACAGGGGTATCATCTATATACATAACAATATCCCCTTTTTTTACCTCATCACCTATGCTTCTTGCATGTCTTATTAGGCCTGCCTTTTTTGACCTCAAGACCCGCTCCGCTGTAATACCCATTACAGGGCCCGGGATACGTGTATGGGGCTCTGTTGAACCTTCATAAAAAACCCTTCCCAGATTGTGTCCCCTGTTACTTTCCACCACTGCATGACAATCAATCGGTGCGGTAAAGCCAGGCCCCACAGCAATCACAACAGGCGCCTCATTTTTTTTCGTCCCAAGGTTTCTCTTTGCCATAATGGCATCTATAACTATGTGTGGTTTTAAGGTATCAATGGCCTTCCAATAGGGGTCAACAATGACGCCTATTCTTTCTCTACCCCATAGAGAGTCTATATCACCTAAATCAGTGATAAGCTCCGCTGATACACCCTCTACAGTCCAGACCTTTTCATATACAGCCTCTGAAAATGCAACTGTCCTTCTCACGCTTATAGGTCTTTCTATCTCTGTCATCAATATCCTCTTAAAGTGGGCCATATAGAGCCTGTGGGCAATACCTGATGCCATCTCTCCAGCGCCTTTTATAAGAATCTTTAATCCTTTTAATGTATCATTCATCATGGCCCCTTCCCGAAGAAACATGTTGGGTAATGGCATACATCACACTGAAGGCACAAACCACCATAAGACAGTTTTATCATATCGTTTTTATGCATCCTCTCTCCTGCCATTATCCTTGTTATTATTATGTCAAATACAGTATTTCTATTGAAATATATACAGGCAGGCGCCCCAAGGATATACCTGCCTTTGAGGCGTGCAACGAGAAACATGGCACCCGGGAAGACCGGGGTCCCATAGAATAGAACCTCTGCCCCTGTTGCCTCTATGCCCTCCTTTGTCACATCATCAGGGTCAACGGAAAGCCCACCTGTTGTTATAACCATCTCAGCTCCCATGCCAAACAGGTCTTTTATGGCATCCCTGATCTTAGAGACATTGTCAGGGACAAACTTTTTTTCTATTATATCAAGACCATAGCCCCTTATCTTCTCCTCAACAAGGTATGAACCGTCTGTTATTCGTCCTGTATAAACCTCACTGCCGGTTATAACCAGACCTACCTTGAATGATTTAAAGGGTTTGATGGATATGACCCCCTTTTCTCCAATCCTCTCTACCTTTTTGAGCTCCTTTTCCTTTATATATAAAGGTATAATCCTTGTTGCTGCAACTATATCACCTTTTTTCACTGGGTGTCTGTTAGGGACAACACTAAGCAGTATATCCTTAATCTTGTTTATCTCGTAAAGGTGTTTAGCCTGAACATAAAAAAGCCCATCCACCTTGCTTTTTATACTGACCTTCCCCTCTTTTGGTGGGGCTATCTCCATATTCTCGTCCTTTATGGACTCGGCTATCCTTATCCCTGCCTCATCTTCATGTACACCTCTTATCTCTTTATCAAAGGCATAAATGTGGCTTTTTCCCAGGTCAAGAAGCCTCTCTATGTCGCCTTTCTCTATGACCTTACCCCTTTTGAATGCCACATCCTTTTTTTTGCCCGGGATAATCTCGGTTATATCATGAGCCAGGACCTTTCCTACTGCATCCTCAACCTTAATCTTTTTCAATTTTATGACCTCTCATCATCAACTTATTCAGGTCTTCCTGGGTATCTATCCCAGTAATGACACCATCATCACCTTCTATAAATACCACATCTCCTATGTATTTATCTATAATTTCTCTCAGCCCTTTATCCCCTTCCACCTCTTTCATATCCTTTAGATATTTATCTGGCCTTATAAGCACAGGATGCCCTTTTCTGCCTCTATTAACAGGGACTATGATCTGGGCGTTTTTCTCAGAGAATGTATATAGCATCCTGTTTATAAGGGCTTTGTCGGTTAAGGGTCTGTCACCGAGCTGGAAGAAGACGCCTTCATAATGGGATATAAAAGGGATTGCAGCCTTTAGTGATGAAGCCATACCCTCTCTGTGATTGGGGTTATATATTATCTCTATTGGCTTAGTTTTGAATACATCCTCAATCCTTTGTTTTTCAAAACCGGTAACCACAAATATCCTGTCTATTAAAGCATTGAAAAAAGGTTCAACAGACCTCTCTATGACGGTTTTGTCATCTATCTTTATAAGTAATTTATTGTGTCCGAGACGGACAGAAGAACCTGCTGCAAAAATAACAGCGCATATACCTGTCATCTATTGCCTTGTGCTTTTTTGAAGTGTTTATCAAAAATGCTGTTGATGGCCTCATCAAGTTCTTTTATGAATACCTCGTATTTCTCCATAAATACCCTGGCATCCCCTGTAACCGTTGAACCCCCACCAGATTCACCCCCTATCTTTCTTTTAAGGAGAATAATGCCGAGTTTATCCTCTGCCCTCTGGATTATGCCCAGGGCCTTACGGTATGACATATCCATCTGTGATGCTGCCTTATGGAGAGAACCTGTCTTTTCAATGAGTTTAAGCAGTCTATATGGACCCTCTCCAAATGCCTTGCCATTGTTGTCAATCCATATCTTGTAAGCAACTTTCACAAGAATCTTCCTGTCATTAATTCTAAATAAATACTTTTTAACATGTCAAGGCACTTTTAATACATATGGGCAATTCAGCTTTTGCGGGATAATTTATTAACCGTTGAAAAAAACAAATAATCAAGGCCTTTGTAAGACCCTGTAAGGTCTTGAAATTCAAGGAAGATGGATTCTAAAATCCTAAAAAAACCATATTTTATCGAACATGAGGCCTAAAGGTGTGTCCCATGGTTATAGAGCTTTTTCAAAGGTCTCATATTTCTATTTACAATCTCTTTTAAAATTGATTAATATCTATTCCAATAAAATCGTTAACAACAGGGGTGAACATGTTCTACGTAGCAGATTTTGAAGATATTAAAAAAGGTAGGATTACAGACGTATATTTTGTAAAAACCATGGATATCCTAAAGAAAAAAGGGATAGACAAATGGGTAAGGGCAGAGTTTATAGTAAAGAGGCTGCCTGAAGGTAAATCCTGGGCTGTATTTACTGGTATAGAAGAGGTTGCCAGGATAATAGAGGGTCTTAATATCAGGGTCAGGGCAATGAAAGAGGGGACAATTATAAAGCCCTATCAACCTGTCCTTGAGATTGAGGGTATGTATACAGAATTTGGTATACTGGAGACCACTATACTCGGGCTTATATGTCAATCCTCAGGTGTTGCAACAAAGGCAGCAAGATGCAAAAAAGCAGCAGGTAAAAGACCTGTGATGAGCTTTGGTGCAAGACGAATACACCCTGCCATAGCACCCATGATAGAGAGGAGTGCATTTATAGGGGGTTGTGACGGTGTATCCGTTGTGTATGACGCAGAGGTCTTAGGGGAAGAGCCTGCCGGGACTATGCCCCATGCCCTTATACTATTAATCGGCGATACTGTTGAGGCAACAAAGGCATTTGATGAGGTTATAGATAAAAGATTCAAAAGGGTCTCCCTAATAGACACCTTTAATGATGAAAAGATAGAGGCAATAAGGGTGGCAGAGGCATTAAAAGAAAGGCTTTATGGGGTAAGACTTGATACACCCTCAACAAGGAGGGGTGATTTTCTGAAGATAATAGAAGAGGTGCGCTGGGAGCTTGATATAAGGGGCTTTGAACATGTAAAGATATTTGTAAGCGGTGGCGTAGATGAATATAAGATACAACAGTTAAATCCCCTTGTAGATGCCTATGGTGTAGGGACATCCATCACGAATGCAAGGGTAATAGATTTTGCTATGGATATTATAGAGATAGAAGGCAAGCCCCTGGCAAAAAGAGGCAAGATGTCAGGGGCAAAAAGGGTTCTCAGGTGTCAGAACTGTTATGCTGATATGATTGTCCCTATGAATAGAGATGTTGACCTCAAGTGTAGCTGTGGGGGCACTCTCACTGATATCCTTATCCCCTGGTATGAAAACGGCACTTTTTTATTTGAAAATCCCACCCCACAGGAGATGAGGAGGTATGTCCTTGATCAGCTTGAACACTTTGAGTTATAAAAAAGGCATAAACAGCATTAAAACCATTAATAGATATATTCTACCGGTTTTGTTTTTCTCCCTTTTTCTCCTAATCCATGTTTCTAACAAGGCATATGGAGAGAATTGGGTCTTATTCTATAATTCCCAGGACGAAGAAAAATATTATTTTGACAAAGACAGCATCCAGAAGCCCCAAAAAGATATAATCCAGGTATGGCAAAAAAGGGCAAAGGTTGAGGATGAAGTTGAACAGGATATAGAGAAGATACACCTTGAGCTGGACTGCAAAAAAAGACAATATAGAATACTATCTGTAATCGATGCAAACTCTAAAACCCAAGAGCCTGCAAGGGAGGACGAGATAACATCAGGCGTAAGAACACGCTTATCTTCTCTTATCTCCATTTTAGGTGCTCTTTTTGAGAATGTCTGCCGGTAGATTTTTAGACTATAGCCGACAGATTAAAGACTACAGACTTTTTTATTTATAATATTCATCATCCTTTAGCGGGAGAAGTACCCCCACAATCCTATTATATAAGATACGCCTCCCACATCTTGGCTGTTCTTGCTATATAATCAGAGGGCAGCCCTTTTACAAGTTGGTTGTGTCCTGGCAGGAGCATATCTACATCAAGCCCTGATAGTTTGATAAGGGATTTTTTTAGGGCTGAGGCATCTGCCCCAAATAGGTCAAAGCGGCCTATTGCATAATCTGCATATACCACATCGCCCGGGATCAGGACCTTTTTTTCTCTATGGTAGAGGGCAATACCGCCGAGTGAGTGTCCTGGTATGTGGATTACCTCCCATTCCATATTGCCTATATTTAGTTTTTCGCCACCCTCGAGCATTTTGTGGACCTTGAACCTGAAGGCATCAGGTTTTAGTCCATACTGCATCTGGCACATACCTTTGAACATCTCCATGCCATAGACAGCCCTATCATCGCCTTTTTCAAGCAGTTCTCCCTCGAGTCTGTGCACCCATAGCTCTGCATGAGGCATCTCCTTTAATATCTCGGAGAGACAACCTATATGGTCCATATGGGTATGGGTCAAAATAATCCTTTTTACAGCCTCAGGTTTAATGCCGTCTCTTATCATGGACTGGATCTTATATCTACCCTTGCCTGTCAGCCCCACATCTATAATGGATAGGTCCATTGAAGATGGTTCACCTATTATGTATGTATGAGAATCCGGGATAAAGTCATCCTGTCCCTGAATAAAATATAAGCCATCATCTATCTTTGCCATTTATTCACCCCTTATTTTCAAATTTTTATCCTTTTATCAAGCAGTCTATTTTACGTTCATATGCAAGGCATGGTCAAGATAATTTGTAAATATTCTCTTGCATAGAAAAAAAATTTAAGTTTTTATATATGCAAAGTATTGTAAGGTTTTAAAATGAAAATCTCAATGGAGTCAATATGCCAAAGATAACTGTTGATAGGCTTGTTGTTGGTATGTGCCTCGCAGAACCTATAACCAATGAACATGGTCTGGTCCTTATTAATGAAGGCATTGAACTCACTGAGGCATTAATAGAAAAGATAAAGAATCTCAGGATAGAGAGTGTCAAGATAAAAGGAGACTCAAAGCCTGAGGAGACAAAAGAGGAGATGATCTTGGCATTAGAAGAGAGGTTTAAATATGCAATATCATACCCCCATATGGACACTATAAAAAAAATAATCAAAGAACATATCGAGCGTCTTTATGAATGAGCTTGACATCCGAACTATTCGTTCCAGCATAGAAAAGATTAATACCCTACCTACTATCCCTAATGTATTAAAGAAACTTTTGAAGATGCTGGAAAACCCTGCAACATCCCTCAATGACATAGGTCACTTCATATCCCATGACCCCATTATTACAACCAAGGTATTGCGTATGATAAATTCTCCAATATATGGATTTCCGGGAAGGATATATTCGGTAAATCAGGCTGTTATCCTCCTCGGCCTCAATGTTGTAAAGGGTCTTCTCCTGAGTGTCTCTGTCTATGACCTAATGAAAAAAGTAATGATGGGACTGTGGGAACATTCCCTTGCCTGTGCCATAACATCGAGGCTAATGGCAAAGAAAAAGGGACTAAAAGAACCGGAAGAATCATCAATAGCAGGGCTTCTACATGACATAGGAAAAGTCGCCCTAATACTTCAATTCCAGGGGTATTATGAGACCGCCATGAGTACTGCGGATAAAAAAAATATTCCTATAATGGATGCAGAAAAGGAACTTTTTAATATAAACCATGCCACAGCAGGAGAGTGGATGGCAGAAAAGTGGAGTTTCCCAAGAAATCTCATAGAGATAATAGGCTATCATCACAAACCCCATATCTCGAGAAATTTTCCTGTTGAGACATCAATAGTCCATCTCGCTGATATATTGGTGAGGGGCAGGGGTTTTGGCTTTGCAGGAGACAGAACAGTGCCCCCTGTTAATGAGACTGCATGGGCATTGCTTAATCTTAGTAATAATGACATAAAAGAGATTCTCAAGGAACTGGAAGAATCTATGGGAATGGCAAACGAACTTTTTATTGAATAAAACAGACTATCATGCAAAAAATCGTTCTCATTACAGAAGATGCTCATGTTAAAGAAAAGACAGAAAAAGTGTTGGCCCATAGCTTTGAACTTATATGTTTAACAGATATAAAAAGCATATTCAGTTTTTTGTATGATTCTATACCCGTTGTAGTTATAGTGGATATCCAGAACTGTGATGATTATACATTCGATGCCATAAATCAGATAAAATCTGACCCTATCTTCGGGTCCATATCTTTTATTGCATTGATTTTTGATAATGATAATCTCCCTGAATCTGAGAGGGTATTTATAGATGACTATTTAAAGATAAAAGATATAGAATCCGATCTTGCTTTTCGCATAAGATTATCCATCCACAGATCTAAAAGGTTAAATGAAATAAACCCCCTGACAAGGCTTCCCGGGAATATATCCATAGACAGGGAGATACACAACAGGTTGTTAAACAGAGAGGAATTCGCCATTGCATATGCTGACCTGGATAACTTCAAACCTTTTAACGATAGATATGGTTTTGGCAGGGGTGATGAGGTTATTAAGGCAACAGGCAGGCTTATATTAAATATTGTCAAAAATAAACAGCCAAGTGGTTCTTTTGTTGGTCATATAGGGGGCGATGATTTTGTATATATGATGAACTATGATTCTATAGAAGATGCATCTAAAGAGATAATAAATGCCTTTGAAATCATAATACCCACATTTTATGACATAGAAGACAGGGAGAGAGGATTTATAGAATCAACAGACAGACAGGGGAATAAAAGGCTATTTCCCCTTATGACAATATCTATAGGCATAACACACAACAGATATATACAGTTTACCCATTATGGAGAGATAAAAGAGACAGCCTCAAAGATGAAGACCTACGCAAAGACATTCAAAGGTAGCTGCTTCAAGATCGACGAAAGGCAGATAAGGAATTGATATAAAATCAGGTTCTTTAAAAAAATAAAAAAAGGTGATTATACAATGGATGAAACAACAATTGACACTATCATTAATAATATTAATAATAACAGCGATTTAGAAAGCAGTATTGATTTATTTTATAAGCTTTCTTATGAAGATAAATTAATATTATTGAATAATATTGCGAAAATAAAGACCAAGGAAGCTGGCAGGTTTCTTAACCTCATTTATGAAGGGGAAGAGAGAAAGGATTTAAAAAAAATCATAAGAAAGGCCATCTATAAATTAAGGACAGTCGGGGTTGAGGTGGATGAGCCTCAAGAAAAGGGTGAGCCAGTCCTAAAAAAATACGAGATAAAGCCCTCCCATTTTGGGTACATGAGCAATTATGACCAGAATAATGAGATGTTTGCCATAGTAGGTATTAATTTAAAAGGCAAGGATTATATTATTGTTGATGGTGATATAGATTTTATGGAGGGTTTAACTAATTTGAATATAATGCCTACGAAAAAACCTGAATTTGATAAGATTTTTGATAGAGAAAGGTTTAACCTACCAAAACATCTCACAATTGCTGAGGTATCTCCCAAATTCGCCAGCTATGTAATAAATGAGGCATCTATTAAATCAGGTATTTTCAGGGAGGAGGCCAAAACCCTTTATGAGAGATTAAAGAATATCCAGAGCGATATTGAAAAACCTGAGGATATCTATTATCTACCTACCCCTGATGTAGTCCAGACAATAAGCCTTGAGGATATCCTGGACCATGATTTTTTTGAATCTTTTCTCCCTGAATGGGAGGGCATGGAGGATGACTTAGAAAAATACATGGATATAGAAAAACCATCTATCATATTACCGCCATATATGATTGCAGAGAAAAAAGACAACTTTATCAATTCACTTATAGAGTCTGATAGGATAAAGCGTTTGCTGCCTCATATAAAAAGGACAATGGAAAACTATGCCTTAATCTTTCACTTTCACAAGGAATATCCATATTATAAGGCCCTTATTGAAAACCTTAAAAAAGATAATACAACAAAGGATATAGCCAGGATTCTTATTGAAAAAACATTAAATATGCTTGTCGAGGCAAAGGAAGAAGAGGAAGAACAAACAAACCTTATTGTCAGGCCATATGAAGAAAAATGAACTGAGAGACACATTTTTTAAAAAGGCAAAGAAAGATGGCTACAGGGCAAGAAGTATCTATAAACTTAAGGAGATACAGGAAAAATACAGGTTAATAAAGAGTGGTGATACTGTCCTTGACCTCGGTTGCTCCCCGGGTAGTTTTTTGCAGTATATATCAGATATTATTGGCGAAAAAGGCCTTGTTATTGGGATAGACATACTCCCTACCCCGCCCCTTAACAAAGAAAACATAAAGACCATCCAGACTGACATTAAAACAGCGGATATAAAAAAGATAATGGAGACAAATTCCGTTGAATCATTTGATTTGGTGACATGCGATATAGCACCCAACCTGACAGGCATAAGAGAGACAGACGATAAAAATATCTATGAACTCTACGAGGCAGTAAAAGGTATTGTACAGGGCTCTTTGAAAAAAGGCGGTATATTCCTTTTAAAGTCTTTTTTTACCGACACATTCAAGCCTATAAATACAGACCTAAAGACGATATTCAAAAAGGTAACAATCTATAAGCCAGAGGCATCAAGGACATCGAGCCCTGAGGTATATCTCATATGTCAGGGTAAAATCCAAGGTCCATAACCATCTCTATATCAGAGGATGCATCCCTCCCAGGTGTGGTGAGATAATTGCCTGTCATCAGTGAGTTACAACCGGCAACAATTGCAAGAGGCAATAATTGCCTGAGATTCCTTTCTTTTCCACCACAGACCTTTATATCCTTATCAGGGAGTATGAACCTGAATAAGGCAAGGGTAAGCAGCACCTCCATTGGTGAAAGGAGAGGCTGGTTCTCAAGGGGTGTCCCTTTAATGGGGTTTAGTATATTTATTGGGACAGAGTCCACATCGAGTTCCTTAATGGTAAATGCCAGCTCTATACGCTGTTCCATGGTCTCGCCAAGGCCTATTATACCGCCACAGCATGTACTCAGACCTACTTTTTTTGCATTTTTTATGGTCTCTATATCCTCTTCGTATCTATGGGTTGTGCATATATTGTCAAAATTGCTCCTTGCTGTCTCAAGATTATGGTGATACCTGAAAAGACCAGCCTCTTTTAGCCTCCTTGCCCCTGATTCATCCAGCATGCCCAGGGAGCCACAGGGCTTGATCCCTATTGCATTTATACCCCTTATTGCCTCCTCTATGGTCTCCCATTCCGCCTCTGTATCTATCTGCGTCCCACTTGTTACTATACCGAACATACGGGCACCATGCTCTTTTGCCTCTTTTGCCCTTTTGATTAATTCTTGCGCAGGCAAAAGGGGGTATATGTCTGCATCTGTATGGTGATGGCTTGATTGGGCACAAAATTTACAGTTTTCAGGACACAAACCAGATTTTGCATTTACAATGGAGCACAGTGAGATTTTCTTTCCCTTGAAAAACTCCATAATCTCTGCTGCATAGGCAAAAATCGTAAATGGTCTGTTAAGCCCTGCACTGTATAATCTCATGGCATCATCATAGTCAATATTCCTTTTTTTA
>Ga0208461_1001062_pt1 | contig 25662 bp, 19 predicted proteins | sample AD_JPNTR4_MetaG_FD_184448 | JGI IMG/M metagenome (GOLD analysis project Ga0208461, IMG submission 184448) | Active sludge microbial communities of municipal wastewater-treating anaerobic digesters from Japan - AD_JPNTR4_MetaG (SPAdes) (version 2) | ecosystem: Engineered > Bioreactor > Anaerobic...
CTTTCTCGACAGCACCCAGTAATTCGCTGGTTTCAATCCACGCGCCCGCGTGGGGCGCGACCTTGGAGTTGCAGGCGAGATACGTTAAGCTGATGTTTCAATCCACGCGCCCGCGTGGGGCGCGACGGTTGGTTTTTTCCGTGTACGCCGTCGCCGAAGTGTTTCAATCCACGCGCCCGCGTGGGGCGCGACGTCGATATAACGTTCTTCCCTGCGTCTATGGGAAGTTTCAATCCACGCGCCCGCGTGGGGCGCGACCTGCACCCTATCCTTTATCTCAGAAGCAGATACAGTTTCAATCCACGCGCCCGCGTGGGGCGCGACGATTGAGCACAAACCATCCGCCCGGCACGGCTTGTTTCAATCCACGCGCCCGCGTGGGGCGCGACCGGATCAACCTCGGCGGTTAACGCACCGATTTGTTTCAATCCACGCGCCCGCGTGGGGCGCGACGCTTCATCGGCGGTGAGCGGAAGGGGATGAGTGTTTCAATCCACGCGCCCGCGTGGGGCGCGACTTGTCGGTGCGGACGATGTGCGCAGCGGCGTCGCGTTTCAATCCACGCGCCCGCGTGGGGCGCGACCGGATCAACCTCGGCGGTTAACGCACCGATTTGTTTCAATCCACGCGCCCGCGTGGGGCGCGACAGCCGCATCCGCAAACGTGCGAGTTGGTGTGCGTTTCAATCCACGCGCCCGCGTGGGGCGCGACCAATGTTTGAGTAACAACCCGATATAGCTCAAAGTTTCAATCCACGCGCCCGCGTGGGGCGCGACACCTCAACCTCTACGCGGTGCCGGTTGTCGGCGGGTTTCAATCCACGCGCCCGCGTGGGGCGCGACTAATCGCCATGCCCCGCAATAACCGCAATACGGTTTCAATCCACGCGCCCGCGTGGGGCGCGACGCCGAGCGGCTCGCTATCCGCATTGAGACGCTCGTTTCAATCCACGCGCCCGCGTGGGGCGCGACAGGCGTGAGAGCCGATGTAATCTGGGGTGGTGGTTTCAATCCACGCGCCCGCGTGGGGCGCGACTGTAACGGCCACGCAGATCGGTGCGCTGACCAACGTTTCAATCCACGCGCCCGCGTGGGGCGCGACCGGCCAGCCATGTGATCTTGGTGTCAGCCGCAGCGTTTCAATCCACGCGCCCGCGTGGGGCGCGACCGGGTTCTCTGATGGTGAGTAGTCTGCAATCTGTTTCAATCCACGCGCCCGCGTGGGGCGCGACCGAGCAGGGCAGTCGAGGAAACCTCTAAAAATTGTTTCAATCCACGCGCCCGCGTGGGGCGCGACAACGTGCACCGCGTCAGGGTTTCAGCCGTTGCGTTTCAATCCACGCGCCCGCGTGGGGCGCGACCGAGCAGGGCAGTCGAGGAAACCTCTAAAAATTGTTTCAATCCACGCGCCCGCGTGGGGCGCGACCAACTTGGTCGGGGCCTGTTTATTTTTTTCAGGAGTTTCAATCCACGCGCCCGCGTGGGGCGCGACACCGGGTTCTCTGATGGTGAGTAGTCTGCAATCTGTTTCAATCCACGCGCCCGCGTGGGGCGCGACTCAATGTTTGAGTAACAACCCGATATAGCTCAAAGTTTCAATCCACGCGCCCGCGTGGGGCGCGACGCCCGAAACCCGCTCGGAAAGGAAGGACAGCATGTTTCAATCCACGCGCCCGCGTGGGGCGCGACCAACTTGGTCGGGGCCTGTTTATTTTTTTCAGGAGTTTCAATCCACGCGCCCGCGTGGGGCGCGACTCGCCCTCCGCCTCCCACAGCCGTGGGTTTTGGTTTCAATCCACGCGCCCGCGTGGGGCGCGACGATATCCCCGCGCCACGTCACGTCAGGCGCAATCCTGTTTCAATCCACGCGCCCGCGTGGGGCGCGACTGACGTAAGGAGGGGCGGCATGAGCGGGAATCCGTTTCAATCCACGCGCCCGCGTGGGGCGCGACGCTGGGCGGACGATCTGAGCACAGAGACCGGCATGTTTCAATCCACGCGCCCGCGTGGGGCGCGACAGCGGATGCGGTGGTGTACGTCGCGCAGGGCGTGTTTCAATCCACGCGCCCGCGTGGGGCGCGACCGCAGGGGCTGCCGGACGAGGACGGGCCGGAGGGTTTCAATCCACGCGCCCGCGTGGGGCGCGACGCCTCGCTGGAGGCGGCGGGCAAGGAGAAGGAGTTTCAATCCACGCGCCCGCGTGGGGCGCGACGGCGGACGATGGAGGGGCTGGCCATGCGCACGGCGTTTCAATCCACGCGCCCGCGTGGGGCGCGACGTAAAGGGGTCAATCGCTGTCAGGGAGGTGCCTGTTTCAATCCACGCGCCCGCGTGGGGCGCGACCGCAGGGGCTGCCGGACGAGGACGGGCCGGAGGGTTTCAATCCACGCGCCCGCGTGGGGCGCGACTCCACACGGTCAATGCAAGACTGTCGAGCGCGTCGTTTCAATCCACGCGCCCGCGTGGGGCGCGACGTCACGCATCGGGAAGGCGAACGCCTTGGCGATGTTTCAATCCACGCGCCCGCGTGGGGCGCGACGGCCAGCCGCTCGGCCTGCTTCACGGACACGGTGTTTCAATCCACGCGCCCGCGTGGGGCGCGACACCGTGACGTTTTTTGCCGAGGGTGACGAGATGTTTCAATCCACGCGCCCGCGTGGGGCGCGACGAGAATCCGGGACATGTTGACGAACCCCTTGGAGTTTCAATCCACGCGCCCGCGTGGGGCGCGACGGTTTCGAGCCGTTCCGCCTCTCCGGGCGTACAACGGTTTCAATCCACGCGCCCGCGTGGGGCGCGACTTGACAATCGCCATGTGTCGCTGATTAGTAGACTGTTTCAATCCACGCGCCCGCGTGGGGCGCGACTTCGAGCCGTTCCGCCTCTCCGGGCGTACAACGGTTTCAATCCACGCGCCCGCGTGGGGCGCGACGGGCTGTTGTTGGTTTACCGGGTTTTCCGCGTGTTTCAATCCACGCGCCCGCGTGGGGCGCGACTCACGCTGGCAGCGCTCTGCCTAACCGCCTCCCGTTTCAATCCACGCGCCCGCGTGGGGCGCGACTCTTTGCCTTTTCGCTAATATCGCATGTCATGTGGTTTCAATCCACGCGCCCGCGTGGGGCGCGACTTGTGGTGTCGCCCACAAATCCGTCTTACTGGAAGTTTCAATCCACGCGCCCGCGTGGGGCGCGACATACCGTGACGCGCAGGGCGAGCAAACATTGACAGTTTCAATCCACGCGCCCGCGTGGGGCGCGACCTCGGCAAATTCGCAGCGCAGCGCGACGCAGTCGTTTCAATCCACGCGCCCGCGTGGGGCGCGACCCCAAACCTCGGCGCCGTTGTCCGCCGTGATTTGTTTCAATCCACGCGCCCGCGTGGGGCGCGACGTCCAGTATTTCGCGCCTTTGACGGGCATGCTGTTTCAATCCACGCGCCCGCGTGGGGCGCGACACGGCCTGAACCTTATTCCGGGTCTCCAGCGTGTTTCAATCCACGCGCCCGCGTGGGGCGCGACGCCAACACCGTGCGTCATAAACTGCACGGACAACAGTTTCAATCCACGCGCCCGCGTGGGGCGCGACAAATCGAGCGTAACACAAACTTGACAGTCAAAAGTTTCAATCCACGCGCCCGCGTGGGGCGCGACCAGACGCTCCATGTACGCACCGGGATCAACGCGAGGTTTCAATCCACGCGCCCGCGTGGGGCGCGACAATCAGCAAATCGCTGAGTGAAGGTGATGAGGGTTTCAATCCACGCGCCCGCGTGGGGCGCGACGTCGATGACCACGAGGGCGAAGTCCTCGGGCCTGTTTCAATCCACGCGCCCGCGTGGGGCGCGACGCAATTACGCCGAAAAAAGGGATGGCTATGAAGTTTCAATCCACGCGCCCGCGTGGGGCGCGACGGGCTTTCTTTTTTCTCTGTGGCGGAAGTTCAGTTTCAATCCACGCGCCCGCGTGGGGCGCGACTCCAGTTGCGCAGCGCGGCAATGACCGCCCCCGTGTTTCAATCCACGCGCCCGCGTGGGGCGCGACGGTAAGATCGACGGCATCATGGACAACGGCGACGGTTTCAATCCACGCGCCCGCGTGGGGCGCGACACCGACCGCGCGGCCTCCTCCAGCGTGAGGAGGCGTTTCAATCCACGCGCCCGCGTGGGGCGCGACATCAACAACGCATAAATCTGTGGCATCCAACCTGTTTCAATCCACGCGCCCGCGTGGGGCGCGACGGGGTAGGGGGGGCGGTCTGCCCGGCTCCTCCGCGTTTCAATCCACGCGCCCGCGTGGGGCGCGACCGGCGGAATTATCCAAGGCCGAAGAAAGGCTTTTGTTTCAATCCACGCGCCCGCGTGGGGCGCGACCAGCGATGGGTTGACAAAGCGCATGCGGCTTGTGTTTCAATCCACGCGCCCGCGTGGGGCGCGACTCCACAATGCGGGAAAGCCCCGCAGCGAACGGCTGTTTCAATCCACGCGCCCGCGTGGGGCGCGAACTCGAAATCGCATAACAAAATCCTCCTTCTTTGTTTCAATCCACGCGCCCGCGTGGGGCGCGACGCGAACCGGGATCGGCATTGACCCACGCGAGGTTTCAATCCACGCGCCCGCGTGGGGCGCGATGCAGATGACCATCTTTGGATACACATGGGATGTTTCAATCCACGCGCCCGCGTGGGGCGCGACGTTCATTTATAAACCATTGTGCCGCAGGGAGGGAAGCGGCGTTTTCCGCGAACCCCTTAATCCATTCACTTGTCAAAGAACGATGAACCTTCCCCGCAGGTGTAACAGGTTATGCCTGTTGATGTTGTGTCTTCCGCGATGCCTCCGGCTGTTTTCTGTGCGCTTGGGGTTCGCGGAAGTTTAAATCATGAGCGTCTCTTCAAAATTGACGGGCTCCTTGGCGCCCACATGTTCAACCTTGTGCCGCCAATTGCTGCCCATAAAATAAAACCTCAGGCTGTCGGTTTCAGGTTCCACCACATCAATCAGCCGCTGCCTGAGCGCCGTCCACTGTGCCGGATCGAGCGTACACTCGAAGACGGAATTCTGCACACGCTGCCCGTAATCCAAGCACGCCTTCGCCACACGGCGCAAGCGGGCCTTCCCCGCATTATCGATTGTGCACACGTCGTAACTGACCAGCACCATCATGGTTCACCTCACTTCCAGATAAAAGGGGGATAGCCGTCCAGATCTCCGCGGATATGGCGCGCCAAAAGTAACGCCTGAATGTGCGGCAGCAGGCCGACCTGCACCTTCTCCCCTAGGAACGGATGCACAATCTCCTCCTGCTTTCGCTTCTGATAAGCCGCCAGAAGCGTTTTACGGGCTCCGTCTGACATGCTGACAGCACCGGATTCCGTGGTTTTGAAATCGCCCGCCTGGATCTGTTTCAGATTGACCAGCGAGAGCGCGAGACGGTCTCCGATGAAGGCACGGAATTCTTCGATCAAATCCAGCGCCAGACTGGGGCGCCCCGGCCGTTCAGCGTGGAGATACCCGACCTGAGGGTCGAGCCCGACGGCCTCCAGCGCCGCGTTCGCGTCATGCGTGAGTAGCGTGTAAATGTAAGAGAGCAGCGCGTTCATGTTGTCCATGGGCGGACGGCGGCTGCGGGTCTCGAAACGGAACGTCTCTTTCTGGGCGGCGATCAAGTGATCGAACACGCAGAAATAGCGATTGGCGGCTTCGCCCTCTTTGCCCCGCAACTCATCCACGGTACGCACTTGTTCCAGTTCACGGATCAGGTGCCCGAGTCTCAGCACGGCGGCCTCCATGTCCCCGCGACCGTCAGGGCATTCGTGATCGCGCAACGCCCGCTGAAGAACCGTCCGGCTGTTGGCCACCTTGCCGACGACAAAGATCCGCGCGAGACCCAGTGCGTCCGCCGGGCTGTCCGCGATTCGGTATTGCCGCCGCCGCAAAAGCACGTTGCCCGAAACGGGGCCGTGGACCCGCGCCAGGAACTTGCCCTGCTCGGAGAGGAAGCTGATCAGCACATCGCGCTGTCCGCACAGCCCCATGAGCGGCTGGCTGCAGGCGACCTGTCCGAAGCAGACGATGCCGCCGAGCATGTGGATCGGGACGCGCAGCCGCGTCTCCTTCTCGACGCGCACGAGCACGGATTCGCCCTCATGGCAGAGGTAGGCGCCCTGCGTGGTCACGTAGAGGGTGTTGAGCAGTTTCTTCATGGCTGATCTCCGCGAAGGGGTGATGGACACTCGACGCTCGACTCACGACGCTCGGGATAACTCTGCGCGTCGCGTGCCGTCGTAATTTCGCTTTCTGGCGGCAGGTCTGGGCAAAGCTCGTCGATCTGGCGGGCGAGCCAGCGCTTGGCAGACTTGCCGGCTCCGGCGGAATTCGGCAGACAGGCCCCGAGCAGGGAACAGCGGTCGCATTTCCCTTTTTCGTAAACGGCGGCAGGTGTGGAGCCCGCTTCAATAAAGGCATGCAGGCGGGTGCATAATGCTTCGGTCTTCGCGCGAAGTTCGGCATCAAACGCCACGTCGAGGCGATGCCGGGTTTCACCGTAGAACAAGGCCCCCGCTTCAATGGACACGCCCTTCATCTCTTCGAGGCACAACGCTTGGGCGCAGAGCTGCACGCGGTCGCAATCGTTGACCTTGGGGTGGCCTCGCTTGTATTCCACGGGGAACGGCAGCCACGTGCCGTCTGCCTGCCGGTGAAACTCAACGACGTCCGCCTGGCCGGTGAGTCCCAGACGCAGCGAGCGCAGCCTGAGGCCGAAGGCGGTGCGCACGTCGCCGCGCGTCTCATGTCCCTGCCCATGCACACGGTCATGCATGACGCGCCCTTCGGCTGTAAACACATTTTCTGTCCACACGTTCTCAATGTGAATGAGCGCACACTGGCGCTCGCAGTACTGCAAGTGCTGGAGCGCCGAGATCGGTAAGAGGGCTTCGTCGGTGTACATGGGGGGCCTTTTTTGCGACGCTCGACTTACGACTCACGGGGTGGGGGCGGCGAAGAACCGGACCCTTTCGGCGTAACGGTCTTGGGCGGATCGGCAGGTGTCCAAAAGATAATCGGGAACGGTAGAATAGTGCGAGAGCCCGCGGTAATAAAACGCCTTATGTTCATCGTTGATGATGAACGGCGTAATGCCATGCAACAGGCATTCTTTAAAGGCGATCAGACGCCCGACCCGTCCGTTTCCGTCCTGAAACGGGTGGACGGATTCAAACCGCCAATGGAAGGCCACGATGTCCTCGAACCGAACGCGTCGTTTCCCGAGGTAGGCTCCAAGCAAGTCTTTCACGGCTTTGGGGACTTCACGCGGAGGTGTCGTCTCTCTTCCTCCCACAACATTGGGCAGCCGTTTATAGCCGCCGACGCGAAACCAATCTTTCGCCGCGTCCGTGGTCCCGCGCTTAAGAATCGCGTGGAACTGTTTGATGATGCGCGCGTCCAGCGGACGGTCGGCGATGTCCAACAGATACGTGAACGCGGCGAAATGGTTGGCGGTTTCAACGATATCATCCACCCGGACGCCCTCGCCGTTTTCGGGAAGCAGTGTGGCGGTCTCGAATATGAGCCGGGTCTGCTCTTCCGAGAGGCGGCTGCCCTCGATGCGGTTGGAGTGGTAGCAGAGGGCGACCTGCGTTTCGTGATACAGGCCGCCTTTCAGCCGCACCGCCTTCTCCTTGCGCAGGCGGGACAGGAGCGTGTCTGGATGGAGGGGAAGTTTCATGGTTGCAGTCCAGAGCCTTCCAACTCGTCAAGTTCCTCCGGCTTGAGCCCCATGAGTTCGTCCAACGTGTAAGTCACTCTTCCGTCTTTTTCAATTTTCACGTTTTTCAACGAACGGTGGACTGTGGCGGAAGAATGCTGGCCGTTTGGGCAGTTATGTTGCCACCAGATGACTTTCACCACCTCCATGCTGCCAGCGGGGCGAGCGGAGGATTCATCGTTGACGAAAAGCGAGCGCAGGGCCTTTTTGAGTTGATCGGCATCAGTGGCTGAAAACCCTGTTTTTTGCGCGAGCTGTGTGTTGATGGCACCGCAAGCAACGTAAACCGTTTCTTTGCCAATACGGTGCTTCATTCCCATTGTGTCCTTGCCTTTTTTCTCTGGTGGATTTTCGGTCTCAAGATTGACACTCTTGACGATTTGCAGGCTGTCCGGTGTGATGGGTTCCACGCTGAACGCGCTCTGGATGGTCACGGGGCCTCGAATACCGATGGAGACCGCATCGGCGTTGCCTTCCGCGCTGTCGGCTTCTTCCGAACCCGCTTGCTTTGCCTCGCCCTTCTTTGGCGTCCTTTCCCCTTTCTTCTTGAACGGAAAAACCTGGCCGAACGCCCGCACATCAAACCATTTTGCGCAGCTGTCTCTCCGTTTGTCGGCAAGGTTCGCGGCATCAAAGCGGGCGTTGAGCGAACGGAACTCATCTCCAGGTGCGCGGTTGTCGTCGGATTGGACGAAGATGGCCTCGCCCATAACCTGAAGGCGGTTGCGGAGCTTGCGTTTGAGGCAGACATCCGAGATTTCGCCGTAGCCGTCGTAGGTCTGGCGGGGGCGATTACCGTTGAGCGGGTCGCCGTTGGGGTTGGCGCGGCGCACCGAAATGATCACCGCGAAGTCAATCTTGTTGGTCAGGGGCTGGGGGTTGTTGTCACTCATTGGGGGTCTCCGTTGTGTTGTCAGGGGTTGATTGCTTCTTGGCTTTGGCGGCGGCGACGAGGCCGTCTATATACGTCCGTTCATGGTAGTAACCGATCAGATAGGAGCCATTTAGCGATGCATCCCGCTCGAAGTCACCGGGGATGAACAGGTTCTTCACCGCCTCGATCTCCTGAAAGGCGAAACTGCCTTTCACGACCTGGATATAGGGAACGAGGCATTCGTGGATGGTCTGCCACGTCCGGAACGGGCGCTGAGAAAACGTCTGCATGTACCTGATCGCGGCGGTGACGACGCGGTCGTTGTCTTTCTTGTGGAGGGCGTACTCCTCCAGTTTGTCCGCCGCGCCGAGCAGTCTGCCGTAGAGGTAGTCTCGATCGGTTCTGTCGTGTTCGATGCTCAATGTGTAGTCCTCCGTGTTGCGTTGTTTGAAATCCTTGCGCACGAGCGCACAGGCGGTTGATACGAGTTGTTCAAACCCTTTCCGGTCGAATTTGTCTTTTTTTGTGACCGCCAGCGGGTTGGCGGCGCGGCGGACGGCCGAAATGACATAATCCGCCGGCAGAAACGCCCCGTCGAAGATGCAGCGGAGCAGCCGTTCCCGTGCCACCTTCTTGATTCTCGTATAACTTTCGTCCTTACGACTACGGGGTTTACCATACACTGCCTCAATGATTCGGTCGACGGACGGGGCACCGATATATGGAACGAACCGTCGGGTCTCATCACTCCAAACCCGTTGGTTCCACTTGCAGCCGTCGTGCCAATCGGCAATATTCTTGAGGTATTCGTTTCGGGCCAATTCGCGGTAAAATGTGACAGACAGCCGCCCCTTTGATGCGGCGTCTAGCGCAATCACCGCTGTTTTGACATGTTGCGCCAACGTCTTGCCGTATCCGAAACCGGCAAGCGATTCTCGCAGCGCATTCGCATAGTCAATCCCGGTCTCGGCGCGAAGGGCGATCTGCCTGTCGTTTTCTGTTTGCGGCGGGCATTCCTGTAAAAAAGACCAGACGCTTTCATCATCAACCGGCGGAGGCAGTAGCTTTTCCGCAGACCCGACCGTGAAGGAGAGAATCACCTGCGTTCCGCATTGAATTCCTCGGTCGCCGATGAGATACCGCAGGAACTGGTGGGCTTTCTGCGAGGTCGCGTAGCCGATGGACACGGCTTGTGAGGAATCCTCGAACCTGCCTCGGAAGGTGAAGTTTGCGGTATCGTTGTCGGAGATGAGCCTGGCGTTGGCCGTATCTTTTCCGCCGTTGATCTTCCTAGGATGAAATTTGGCGGTCGGCAGCGTTTCCCCTGTGATGTAATCCAGAACCGAGTCCTCATCGCTTTTTGCTTGCCCTTCCAACTTCTTCTTTTCATCCTTTGCCAGTTTTTCCTTCCCGGCCAGTTTTTCCCGGGCCTTTCTTTTTTCGTCAATCAATCTATCTTTCGCGGCCCGATAGTATTGATGCCACGCTTCAAAAAATGCGGCGTCTTCCCACACTTTTGTTTGCGGGTCGCCGCAGCGTACTTCAACCTCGAATACGATGTTGGTTTTGACTTTTGGCTGCAATGCGGACAAATCCGTTTCGACCGTTTTCTTCGCGATGTAGTCGCGGATTGCTTTGACTTGGACAGTCGCAGACTCGGAGTCGGCAAAATTTTTGAGGTTTTGAAGATAAGCATCAAACTTCTCGCCGCTGCCCTTCAAAAACTCGTATTGATCAAACACGGGATGAGGCGCGATCACGGTGCTTGAACGGGCCATGCTTTTTTCCGTTACTGGAATGTTGATGGAAACATACGGGACAATCTCTTTTCCTGTTTTTTTATCCCTTTTCGCTTTCTCGATTTTGTAGGCTTTTTGGAATTCGCCTTTCCCGTTGATGACAATGACGGCGACCCACTCCGACTGATTGGAAATGGAGGTCGCCGAAAGTGGATAATTCGTTTTCAGAGCTCCGGCGTTCTTGTCGTAGCTTTCCGCGAGATATTGCCAAAAGCTCATGCTTGTTCCTCCGCCAGCAGGTCGGCGAGGCTGGAATCGTTTTCGAGCAACGAGAAATTACGGCCGACCGCGAATCGCTTCGCTTCCATGGGACGGATGGTTTCTCGAAGCAGACGCAGATCATCGGGACGCGGGAACTCGATGAGGCCGTCTTTCATCTTCGCCCGCCACAACCGTTTGCCGAATTTGGCTTTCCCCGTCTCGCCGGGATAGTCGAAACCGTGGAACATCACACCGAAATCGAGTTCGCCATAATCGTCGTAAAAACCCGCACCCTCGCCAAAAGCACAGGGTTCAACGTAAGCCTGGCACTCCCTCGTCCCCAGAAAAATATCGCGTCGCCCACCTTTTGTGACACAGCGTTTGGCAATATGGTGGTGCTTGTTTTCGTCGCGGTCAGCTTCCAGTTCCGGACGTTTAAAATTCCACTCAAAATGGGCGAGTACCTGATACTCCACATCGCGCAGGTAAGTATAGTAGGAAAGATCAGATATGCCTGCTTCTTTCTTTTTGGCAGGATTCCTCATACTTGGATAAATGCCGTCCATTTGCAGTGTTTTTATGCCCTTAGATTCGGTCTGGATTTTCTTCATCACCCGCAAGGCATCTATGACCCAGAGAAAGGTCGGCTTCCAATAAATGCTTTCAGCGATACCGACGAGCGCCTGATAAGTCGGAACCTGATAGGTAAACTTCTCGCCGCCCACACGTGTGATGGGATCTGAGAAGAGGGCGTAGCGACCGGAGACTTTGAATTCAATCGAGTTGCGTTCTTTGTTCATTAGCGCCTCACACGTTTAATAGTTAAAGACGGGGTTCGGAAAGGAGTCCTTGTTCTACCTCGTCATACCAATCGGGACTGAGCCGGTAAAAGGTGTCGTCAACGGCACGGATGGCACCCGCGTCGACCAGCTTAGACAGGGTGTGGAAATAGACGTTGACCGTGAATTTCTGCAAGCGTTTCAGGGTGCGCGCCTGCTCCATCGGATTGAATGACTTTTGAAAAGCGGCGACAAGTTCCATCGCCTCGCCGTAGGGGACAACGATGCCGCTCTGCCCGCCGTCGATCACAGAGAAGGCATCTGCCGCCGTCTTGAAAGCAGCGGGAAGGCCCCGATAAGTCTCGCCCGCCCGGTCTTTGTAGGCATGCGCTCCCAGAGGATTGTCGTTTAAAAGGCTATATATCGTGGATTTGGGCGTTCCGTTCCTATCCCATGCAATAACGTAATCCATTTTGTTCCTCTGGTTGAAGAAATAGTATTTGTAGAACAAATCCATCGCCTCGGCACTCAACATTTGCGAGCCTTGCTTCTCCCGGATCACTCGTTCAGTCTGCTTCTTACCCTCTTCTATTTCCGGTAGGCGGGAAAGATTCTCGTCTTGAACATCGATAACGAAGACAGGTTGCGGCTCCTCCGGATTTTCATTGTTGCGGTTGCAGCGGCCTGCTGCTTGGACAATGCTGTCCAACCCTGCCTCGGCGCGGATCACGCAACCGAAAGAAATGTCCACGCCTGCCTCGATAAGCTGAGTGCTCACGCACAGGGCAGGTCGCTTCTCCTTCAGGTTGGTGCGCAGCCGTTCGAGAACGGCCAGGCGGTGGGCGGGACAGAGATCCGTGGTGAGAAAGGCCTTCTCGCAGTCAATTTTCAACGACTTGCAATGCGCGTAGACGCCACGGGCATCCCCTTTGGTGTTCATGATGACGAGTGTGCTCTTGCCGACATCGAGTTGGTCTTTCGCCAGTTCGGCAATTTGCCCGTGAGACATCGGCGACCGGGTTTTATCTTCGGGACGGACGCGCTCAAAAACTTTCAACTCGTCGGGAGAGAGTGTGACAAGTGCGGGGTTATCCGACAACCGGACGGGACGGTCGACCTTGTCCAGATGCGGCTGTGTGGCGGTACAGAGCAAGATGGTGGACTTGCCGAAGACGTTCAGAAAGTTGACCGCATCGTTGAAGAGGTGGACGCATTTGATCGGGAGGGATTGGATTTCGTCAAAAATCAACACGGCCTCCGACATGTTGTGGAACTTGCGGAGATTGGAGGCCTTGTTGCTGTAAATCGTCTCCAAGAACTGCACCATCGTGGTCAGGATGAGCGGGCTGTCCCATCGGGCTGTCAGCAGGCGAGTCCGTTCAGCATCCTCCTCTTTTTCCGGCAATTCGATGTTGGAATGGTGTTCCAAAATCAAGTCATCATCATCTGAAAAGATCGTGCGCATTTTGGCTGCGGTTTGGTCAAGAATCGACAGATAAGGGATAACGTAAATAATGCGCTTCAGGTTGTGTGCTTGGGCATGTTCCAAGGCAAAACGCAAACTTGACAACGTTTTGCCGCCGCCGGTGGGTACGGACAACGTGAAAATCCCCTGTTCCCGACCTCCGCTTTTCTGACATTGCCGCGAAATACGGTTACGAAGGTTGTCAAGATCACTTGTTTTATTAACTCCTGAAAGATGGTTTTCCAGTTGTTGAATTAACTTTGCCCAGTCCGGCACCGTATCATCAGGTTTTATTCCCGCCGCATTGCACCGGTCTGCATCAACAAGACAGGAATACAAGGCCTTCGTCATAAGATGCAGTATGAAAAAAGGACGCAGCTCTTTTGATTGGCATGTTTTGCAGATACTTAAAATCTCTGTCCGTACGATCTCAGGGTCAATGCTTGGGCTGAACGCTTTGATCGCTTCCTCATAATGAAGTTCTTCTTTACGCTTGTTGGTTCTGAAAGTCAATGTTCTCTCGCCGTTCGTAATTGAGTCGAACAAGGCACCATGATGGGACGCAATAACGTTGCCAACGACATCTGCCATGACAGGGTCTTTTAGCATTTCGATCGCATATTTTGCGCCTTGCAATGCGTGGATGACTTCGCCGCGCGTCACGTCCTCACCACGCAGGCTACGATCCAAATAATCTTGAAAAGCCTTCGTGTATTTCCCCAAATCGTGCAATAGGCCGATACAATAGGCCATGTTCTCGCAACCGAAAACAGCGGCAAACACTTTCGCAAGTGTTGCCGTGTTTTCAACATGTTCGGAAAGTTCCTGATTTTTACGAGCACGGTATCTCATAACGTTCCTTCGGCTCTCCCAAGTTTCCCTCTGCCCGGCGCTTTCACGTCGGACAGAGGGATGATGATTCAATCCGAACCACAAAAATGCACTCGTTTCAACCCACCTCCCGACAATGGAGAGAGCCCTTTATCGGGAAGACGAGAAAGAGCGTAGCACATTTCAGTTATTACTTCTAGTGAATTTTAGTGGTAGTTTATTGATTGAGTTTTTTGCGACGCTCGACTCACGACGCTCGACTCACGGGGATGATCCCGAGAGTCGCGAGTCGAGCGTCGGGTGTCGCCTCACTCCTCAGCTTCCCGGATCGCCTTGCAGGCCGGGTAGCCGGAGCAGCCCCAGAAGGGCTTGCCGGCATTCGGGCCGGTCTTGGCTTTGCGGAGGGTCATGGGCTTGCCGCAGGCGGGACACTGAGGCGGCGGCGGTTCGTTGGACTTGGCGGCTTGCAGCGCCTCGCGCTGCTCAATGCGCAGCCGCGCCATGCGCTCGCGGAATCCGCCCTCTTCGCCGAAGACCGCCGTCGTCTTTTCCATCTGCCGGAACAACAGGTTTTCCGCCCGTTTGATCACGGCGATGATCGCGTTGGCAGCGGCGAACGGGTCGGCGTGTTCCAGCCAAGGCGCAAACCGCACACGCATCTCGATCAGATAGCGGCTGTATGCGTGCAGCATGTCCTCGGCGGCCGTGAACTCGTCCAGCTTCAGCGTGGTCACGGCCTGCCAGCGCTCATCCGTGACCGACCAGACGGGCTGGTTGTTGTCGATCAGATACGCCTCGTAGTCGCCGAGCAGTTCCTCTAGGCTTCCCTTGGCCACATCCAGCAGACGCAACTCCGTCTCTTTCGACGTTCCCGCCCGTGACGAGGCCTCCACGATATTCTGACGGGCGGAACGCGCCGCGCCGATCATCTGGCCGCTCGTCTTGCCCAGCGGGTCTTCCTTCCAGGGATAGACCCGTTTGCAGAAGCGCGTCGTGGCGTGATACACGAGGCAGACGAAGCCGAACGACAACATCTTGCGGTAGCCGCCGGACGGGCCGATGGGCGAGGCTGGCATGACAAGGCTCCTTTCCTGAGGGGGAACTGGATGGGGACGCTCAACGAACAACTCTCGACTCACGGGGATGATCCCGAAAGTCGTTCGTCGAGTGTCGAGCGTCACCTCACTTCTCGATGACTTCGACGCCGGCGAAGGCATCTTTCGCCGGGACAGTCACATCGTACGCCGCAAAGTCGCGCGGGACTTCCACGTTTTCATTTTTCGCGATTTTGACGGCTCTGAACAGGTCGTTCGAGTGCGCGTTGCCGAGCGCGGTGTCGTGCTTGAAGACGATCAGCTTCTGGGTGGCCATCATGCCGCGGGCGGCGGAATGGTCGTGCTCGAACATCTCCGTCAGCGCTTTCCAGAAGACATTCAAGTCTTCTTCGGAGAAGCCGGTCTGCGCCGCCAAAGCGGGCGATATGAAACCGTAGGCGACGTACACACCATAGGGGATCGTGTTCTTGCGGCCCATGGTGCGGTTGTCGCCGCTCTGCTTTTCGGCTTCGGCCTCTGTCGCGACCGCCATGCGCGTGATGGAGTGCTCCAGCGTCACGACGGGATCAACTGAGCGCCCGAAGGTCAGTTGCACCGGGCCGCGGACCTGGCCGCAGTTGACGCCAAGGCTCATGACTGCACCAAAGGTGCGAATATCAAAGAAAGTCTTGCACATATACTTCCAGGCTTCCTCAACTTTGTCGCCGCCACCTTTGCGCTTTTTGTCATCGTCCTTCAGAAGCTCTTCGGCGCCGATAGCCTTGTATGCTTCTTCATGGGCACGAATCAGGACGGCTTTTTCCTTGATGTATATGTCATATCCCGGTTCCGCTCCTTTTGTCAGCTGGACATAATTCCTGACTTTGCGTTTGAGGCAGACGTCCGTGACGAGCCCTTGGCCGCTTTCCGCGTCGATGCGAGGCAGGTTACCCGCGTCGGGATCGCCGTTGGGGTTGCCGTCTTTCACATCGAAGACGAGCATGAAGTCGTAGCGGTTTTTGATCGGTGTGCTCATGGTCGGTTGTCCTTTCGTTAATGAAGTGTCTATTCCTTGTCGCTTTTCTTGGTCCAGAGATCTTGCACCTGATGGTAATAGCCGATGGCGAAGCGGCCTTGGTCGTCCAGTTTCAGATGCGCGGGGAACTCCGGGAGTTCCGCGACAATCTCTCCCAGCAGTTTCTCGAACCAGATCCGGCGACCCGGATTGTCCAGTTTGGAGAGGTGGTGGTTCTTGAGGCGCATCAGATTGCCGAACACCGTGGACGGCGTGGAGGAGGCCGAGGCATAGAACTTATCGCGGATTGTGGCGTTGATGCCGGGGTTCGCCTCCTGCTGGATCTTCTCCAGCACGGCGAAGAGTCGGCCGAGGCGGTAGCCGACATGGGTGTTGTCCTTGTCGAGACTCATGGTGAGCATCCTTTCCTTGTTGTTTGGATTCGTTCTAGACTTCCGGTTGAGGCAGCCTTTGATCAGTTTCGCGCGGGGGTAGGTCACGTCGCGCTCGGCTTTGATGCGCAGGATCGCCGCCTGCAACAGCGTTGCGGGAAACGGCTGACCATCCAGAATGCTGCGCATGACGTCGCCGGCGAGATTGGGGGCGATGTTCTCGGATTTGCCCTGTACGGCAGTCGAGATCAACAACCGCCAGAGCGAAAGATCGTCCTTGTCCCGCGCCCCATGCACGATCCGCAAGTCTTCAAAGTAGGTTCTCATGTGCGCGGCAAGTTCCGCAACGGTGGCGATGTGCCAGAATCTCACGGAGATGCGCGCGGCATTGGGCGACAGCCCGAGCACGTAAAACTTTGTGTCGGCATCATCCGTCGCGAACGCACCGGTTTCGACAGAAGCAAACAATGCTGCGACGGCGTTGCACAAACGGTCGGGATCGTCCTTCGGCGGTTCCGACCAGAAATCGACAAACGCCTCTTCGAGTGCGCCCTTTTTCTCGGACCAAAAAACCGTCGTCGCGTCGCCGACCTGAAGCTTCTGCTTCGAATCCTTGCCGAGCAGCGTGTTCAGGGCGGTCGTGTAGGCGAAACTCGCGGTCTTGCCGACAGGGGCGTTCGCCCCCTGCTCCTTCCCAAAAGAGCAAAAGGCCGCGGCATTGAAGCTTACGATATTACCGCCCGTCGTGTTCGCGCCGCGGACACCTTTGATGGCGGGATGCGTGAGGTCGAGCTCATCCATCGCCCCCGAAATGAGACACAGCGATTTTCGCGTATCGTCATCAGGAGTCCTGGACGAGATCCTGGCGACAACCTCTGGATTGCGGAAAACGGGTTCCGCTTCCCCTGAGATTTTGAACGAGATGAAAGAGGCTTTCTTAAGATCCTCATATTTCGCAGGATCAAGCGAGGCAAGCTCTTCACACTTCTCTGTACGCTTAAGAAACGCCAGAACCGCGGCGACCTCATCAATGTCGGACAGATCGACACTCGTGATCCTCTCGATGAACAGGCGATGTTTTTCTGCCGCATTCTCCGGGTCGCCTTTGATGGCGAGCGCAAGGGCATATTCGGGGTCATCCCAAAGCAGGTTTGCGCTTTTTCTAAAGGTTCGTTTGACGGCTTGCGGCACCAGAAAACGTGTTGCCCGAAGTTTCTTGCCATCCGGCACCCGCGTATCTTCAATGTTGAACGGCGATCCGTCAGGCAGGAGTGTGATCAAGAAGGGCAGTTCCTTCCACTCCCACCCCAACGGTGCGATGCCGGAATCAGGGTCGGCGGCTTTGCGATCGTAGTATTCTTTCAGCGCTTGCAGAATCATTTGCGCACCTCCTCGGAATCCACGTCAGGAACAGCGATCACGCCATGCACCATGTTCGCGCGGAAGAACATCGGCTTGATCTCGTCCGGGTCGGAATAGTCCATGTCGTAAAGCATGAACCCCAGGTCGCGGCTGTCGGGGATCGGTTTGTCCGGCTCTTCCTCCGGCCGCTTGATCAGGCGGACAGACGAGCAGGAAAACTCGCGGCACCCCAGATACGGATGGACAAAATACTGCCCTTTGTTCGCCCGCCGGTCGAACATGGCCGCGTATTTCGCTTCCTTGTCGTCCGGACGGGCCTCCGCCTGCTTGAACATCTCTTTCTCTTCCGCATCCACCAGCCATTCGGGCGACGGATTGAGAACCCTCATCCGCTGTTCAACAGGAATGAACGTGAATTCGGCATATAGCCTGTAGCGCACATCGCGCAGGATCAGCCCCGCGCGCTGCTGCCGCGAGTCCTCGATGAAGATGCCGACCCTATTCCGGTGACTGGCGACGTTGGCCACCTCGTTGCGCCGGACGGAAGCCCAGCGGATCGGATTCATGACCTCGATCTTCTTGACCTGCCAGCGTATGGCAGGCTTCCACAGGATGGCATCGAAGATCGCGCGCGCGGCGGACGGCGTGATGACGTCGTAACTGACGCGCTCGACCTTCATTTCGGGTCGTGTGAAGCAGGCGAAATCGCCGCTGACTTCAAGGCAGAAACCTCTCATGATGGGATCCTTTCGTTTTCTGATTCTGGCGCTCGACACTCGACATTCGACTCACGACACTCGGGAGATGCGGCAGTAGAAGCGTGCAACACACTCCTGCCGCCCCGTGCGTCGAGTGTCGTGAGGCGAGTGTCTTCTTCTCAAATCATCAAGTCCTCCGGAGCCAGACGGTCCCGGTAAAGATCCAATCCGAAGACCTCGCTGTACAGCGACGGCATCGTCTGGACGAAAACACCGGGATACGGCTCTTCGACAAATCCCTTCTCGATCAGAGAAGCCAGCAGGCTGCGCGGGACGTTGACGGTGTGGCGCTGCAAACGGCGCATGATGTCGCGCCGCGGGCCGGCCGCCAGCAGCGAACGGATCAACGCGTCATTGTCGCCGTAGCGGACGATCACGGTGGCCGCTGCCTGATCGTCGATCATGCGGAACGCCTCCGCCGCCTCGCGGAACTGAAACTGGAAATCACACGCGTCTTTCGTCAGCCAGCCTTCAAAGGCGGTTCCCAAATCGTTCTGCGCCGAATAGAAGGCTTTGAAGAATAGCGGGTAACTTGCCGGAGACTCCGCATCCAGACCGGCCGCCAGCAGGTTGAAGAGGGTATCTTCCGCTTTGCGCAATTCGCCGCGTGGGGCGGGCACGGGCGGCATGAAGACCACTACGCGGCCCAATGCCGCCGAAAGGCCTTCGCGGTTGCAGCGTCCCGCCGCCTGGGCGATGGAGGGCAATCCGGAGAACGCGCGATAGACCACCGGGAAATCGATGTCCACGCCCGCCTCGACCAGTTGCGTGCTGATGACGCGGACGGGCAGTCCCGCGTCCAGTTTTGTCTTGATGTCCGCAATCACGCGCGAGCGGTGCTCGCCGCACATGGAGGCGGAAAGATGAACCGTCCCCTCGGGCATGAGCGCGTGAAGCGCACGGCAGTCCTTGCGGGTGTTGACCACGCACAACACCTGGTCGAACTGCTTGAGTTCCGCCGCGATGTCCTCCCATGATTGACGAGCGGACAGATGTTGGGGGAATGCGATATGGACTCGCTTCAGTCGGCGATACAGATCCATGTCGGGAGGAATGATTTCATGTACAGGTTCCAGCCCCGGAAGCGCGGGTTGGGTTGCGGTGGAAAGCACCAAGCTCACGCCGTAATGCTCGACAAGCTGTTTGATGGCCTCCACGCAAGGCAGCAGCAGGCGCGGCGGGAGAAGCTGCGCCTCGTCGAGAATCACCACACTGCCGGTGATATTGTGCAACTTGCGGCAACGGCTGGAGCGGCAGGCGTAGAGCGATTCGAAGAACTGCACGTTGGTCGTGACGATCACCGGCGCGTCCCAATTTTCGGAGGCCAGCGGCGACTGTTGCGTCTCACGATCCGGGTCGAAATGCGAATGGTGCTCCACCACGTTCTTTTCACCGAGAAACGCCCGCAGGACATCCGCCGTCTGTTCGATGATCGACGTGTACGGGATCACGTAAATGATCCGCTTCAGTCCGTGTTTCAGCGCATGGCGGAAGGCAAAAGCGGTTGCCGAGAGCGTCTTGCCGCCGCCTGTGGGGACGGTCAGGGAAAACAGTCCGCGCGGCCATGCCGCCGCCGCCTCGCAGGCGTCCCGAATCTCGGCGCGGATGCGGTTGACCGGCGTATCCTTGGCTGCGCGTTGTTTCGCATCCAATGCCGCAAAAAAACGTTCCGACAGTTCCCGCAACGACGGATACCCGGAGCGGGCGGCGGCCGTTTCCGACGCCATGAACACCTCGGTGTCCAGAAAATCGGCATCGACCAGGCAGGAGAAGAGCATCCGAATCCAGAAACTGACATCGGACATGTTGCCGTTGCCGAACCGCCACGGCGGCTGAAGCGGGGTGGCCGTCCATTCCGTCTGATGCTTCTGGATCCATGCCGCGACCGCCGGTTCCCGCACAATATCTTTTTCCCGATCGAGCCGATAGCTCAACGAGCCGCACGGCGTCCCGCCGCCGATCCAGTCGGGAAGTCCGGCGTGGTGGCCGGCAATGGCGTAGGCGAGAATGCGTCCCACGCTGCACCGGGAAAATGTCTGGGCCGCCCACACCGCACCCGCGCCGGAGTGCGAATGATCCGATGCGTCGTAGTCCACATCCGTCAGGTTGTTGCAGGAACGCAGGTAGTTCTGGAAAGAGACACGCGCCTTGCCGGTGTCGTGCAACGAACCCAATAGCGACGCCCACGCGCCTGAGTGGAAAGGTTGAGCAAACTTTTCTGCCAGACGGGCGACGGCGGATGCGTGAACATCCAGCGGTTGCCAACGGTCGGGCGGCTGCCCTTTAAGACTGTGAGCGTACACAAAGACTGTCCTTCAGCCAAAAATACAACATAAGTGTGTTGTGAGGATAACGCCGTCATGCAAAAGTGTCAAGCTGGACGCGCGCGCATTTCTGATTCATTGACTTGGGATGAAGAGGTCATACTGGGGGCATAGGCTTCCAGCCAGTCATTCACATGCACAGGAGGATGCCTGTACTCCCAGTGACACCACAACTTGAAACCCGGAAACCGGATCCTCATTGGTGAAACGTCACGGGCACAAACCCGTTGGCCGGATCCACTGCGGCCAGCATGCGGTTCCATCCGTATGAGGGCTCGACCACGTTCAACAGGAACCAGCAATAGGCCAGGGCGCTCGCGTCGGTGATCGTCAGCAGTTTATGGTACAGTTGCGCCACGACAACGACTCCAGATTGCTCGAATGGATCGCGAATCCCCTGAACCCGGCCTCGTCCAACCTGCGCCGCAGCGCTTTGACCCGCGCGTGCAGCCCCTCGGCGGGATGGGCATGCTCATTCTGAATGCCGAGCACATCCGGCGCGTGGCCGGCCTTTTTCACCGACGGATATGCCTGTGTCACGCCCAAGACCTGCTCGGCCGGAACGGCCTGAACGCGTCCCAGGTCGCCGACGCCAGCGGCTTCAGCAATCTGTTGCATGTCCGCCGTATGCTGAAACGGCATGCGGGCCTGTCGCCGCGCCAGAGGCGCGTGATACACAGAATCACCGGATAGGTTCGCGCCGTGTCGTATCCGGGCTTTCGCTATTCGCCCGGGGACGCGTTAGCAAAAACGAGAATCCTTTCTCAAATATTGAAGGGTTTGGCGGGTTGAGGTCATCTCCGTCTTAGTCCAATCGGCCAGAACGAAGACAAATTTAACATACGCCGTCCAAGCCGCAATCTGGCATTTTTCGTGCTTAAGAATTCTCTATGGCTCGCGGGGCAGAAACTGATATTTGGATTCGGGCGGTACCGTCTCCACCGCCAAGGGGGAATTCTGTGCAGGCTCCGCAGAGCGCGATTCGGTTCACGGCAGTTGATCTGGCCCGTTGCCCTTACTGTAAGAAGAGCACGTCGACGGCGTCGCTCACCCCGCTCTCCCACCTCGCCTGCCCGACCTGCGGCAAGCAGATTCTGGTGCCGGGGCGTCTGGGTGTTTTTCTGCTTCACGATCACATCGGCGAAGGCGAGATGGGGGCCATCTATCGTGCAACGGACGAAGCATTGGGACGCGAAGTGGCCGTCAAGCTGGTTCGCATAGGCCAGGCGGACGATCCTGAATCGTGCGAACGCCTCAAACGCGAAGCCTGCGCCGCCGGCAAGCTCAACCATCCGCGTGTCGCGCAAGTCTACGCGTTGAATTTTTCGGAGGGCTATCCCTACCTGGTCATGGAACTGGTCTCCGGTCAGGATTTCGCAAAAAAATTCGAACGGGAGGGGCCCATCAGCGAGCGTGTTGTCTTGCGGATGGCCCTGGATATCGCCGAGGGGCTTTCGGCGTTGCACCGCGAGAATCTGGTGCACGGCGACATCAAACCGGCCAATATCGTTTTGGATCGCGACGGGAACGCCAAACTGGTTGATTTCGGTCTTTCCGGCATGACCCGTCATGACGGTCAAGGCAACTTCATCGGCACGCCGTTTTTTATCGCTCCGGAGCTGTTGCAGGGCGTTAACGACACGCACCAGAGCGACCTGTACAGCTTGGGGGCCACCCTGTATTACCTGCTCTCCGGCAGGCTCACGCACGAGGGATTGACACCCTCCGAAATCCTGAAGGCGCGCCTGACCCGGAAACCTGTGCCGCTTGAGAAACACTCGCGTCATATCTCGCCTGCGACGCGCCGCCTGATCATGCGCCTGATCGAGCCTTCTCCTTTCAAGCGCCCGGCCAACAGCGAAATCGTGGCCGCCGAGATCCGTGAAGCGCTCGCCCTTCTGGAGACGTCGGCGCAGTCTGCCGGTGCCACGCTGGTCCGCCACATGCACCGTACCCTGCTGCGACTACGGGTGCCCCGCCGGCCCCGTCGGCCTTGGCCCCAGATCCAGCTCCGACGGTACAGACGCGTGCTGATTCTGCTGCTCGTCGTTGCGTGTTCTGCCGGAATCATCGCGTTCACGGCCTTTCACCCGGCCTGTGCACCGTACAGGACGCATTTGCGTCAGGCCTTTGACTGGCGCGGCAGTATGGTCGCGAAAGTTGTTTCAGGGATGCGGGATACCGGCAGTTATATCCGCCATTCCATTGGACGTGATCGGATGCCATCGTTTTCAGCCTCCGCTCCTGACACCTCACCGTACGCCGTCTTCACGACCGGGAATGGCGAAACGTGGTTTACGATGACGCTTGGCCGCGTGCCGCAGCGCGGCAGCGCAATTTATGCGGGCGGCACACTCATTCTGCAAGGGTCAGGCACTGCGATGTGGGAGGGACTCGACTGCTGCCGTTATGTCTGGTGCCGAAAGGAAGGCACCTATCACTTCTCCGCCTCACTACTGGCGTACGCGGACCAAGACCCGTTCGCGATGACCGGGCTGCTGATCAAAGGATCGAACCCCGCACAGGGCGACGGCCTGTTTTTCGGTGTGCTGGGAAACGGGGATCTCGTTCTGCAACTCCGTCGCGCGAACGGCGAAAGGCAGGTGCTCAAACGCAAACCGCCGCGCGTTTCCCCGTGGCGTTGTCTGGGCATCAACCGGACGGGCGACACCTTTGCCGCGCTCGTCTCGGAGGACGGCCAGATCTGGGCACCCTTCATGACCTGCACACTGCCGCTCACTGACCCCAACACGGTTGGATTCGTGGTCTCGTCCAATCTCGCGCAGGATCTGGCCACCGCAAAGTTCACAAACATACGATGATTTCGCCCAGCGGTAAGCGAATCGAGCGCGAATTTGATGCGCAACACAGCCGCTTGTGGCACGGGCATCTTGCCCGTGATGGATCATGGGCAGGATGCCCATGCCACAGCGAAGATACGCATCCCACAAAGGTTGTCAAAGATTGCGAGGAATCCGGCTTGTACTTTGTTGAAATCATTGCCGTTTAACGCAACCGGACCCCGACGTCGCCACGAACGCTGAGACTTTGCCAGCCAGGGCCACCGACCTTGCCGCCATTATCTCCAGATTCGCCTTGTTAAGGTTCTTGAGCGCGTCGAAGGCCATCTCCCAATTGCCGAAATGCCGTTCAACAAGATGGGCGCTGTCTCTGGCGCGCGCCATAGCGTTGCGGTAGGCGACGCAATCCGGGCGGCAAAAAAGGCTTTTTCGCGGATAGTACGGGCCTGTGTGGCCCGCCTGCTGTCCCATCGTCGCGCAGGAGTTGCACAACTGCCAGAAAACGGTATTCTTACTTTTCGCTGGCCGGGAGGGTTTGCCCTCATGGGCGCGAGAAGCCTTGCGGTGCCGGGTTGTGTTTTTTTCATCATGCCGGTAGGCTACAGGCAGACGGCCCTGGCCTGCACCTTTTTTCTGTTCGCGGTGAATCCTATGGGATGCTAGTGGGTCGGAGTAAATGTTCATGCACATAAAAAAACACCACTTTCATGTCGTTCTATTACTGGTTGCGTCAACCTTGGCCGTTACATCGGCATCCGGCGGCGACAATGACCGTTCCCCGGCATCCGGCGCGGTTGAACGCCTTGATGCACGTCTCGACAAGATTGTGTCGCCTGATGCCGTTTTGGAAAAACTGGCACAGGGGTATCGTTGGGCGGAAGGTCCGGTCTGGATCAAACAATCACCAGGCGCGGGCCATTTGCTGTTTACAGATATTCCCAACAACTCGGTCTTGAAATGGAAAGACGGCGAAGGCATTCAGCTTTATCTGAAGCCCAGCGGGTATACTGGCAAAACGCCGCGCGGCGGACTGATGGGAGCCAACGGGTTGACCGTCGATGCCGCCGGGCGACTGGTGCTGTGCCAGCACGGCGACCGTCGAATCGTGCGGCAAGAGCCGGATGGCCGTTGGACGACGCTGGCCGATCGCTACGAAGGCAAGCGCCTCAACAGCCCGAATGATGCGGTGTTCAAATCGAACGGCGACATGTATTTTACCGACCCCACCTATGGTTTTCCCAAGGGCCTTAGCGATCCCGCGCGGGAAATGGACTATTGCGGTGTTTATCGTCTTTCGGCCGCCGACGGCAAGCTGATGTTGCTGACGAAAGAACTGACGTTACCGAATGGGCTCGCTTTTTCACCTGATGAAAAAACGCTTTATGTGTCGCAGTCCGATCCGAAAAAGGCCGTTTGGTTCGCATTCCCCGTCAAGGACGATGGAACGCTCGGCTCTGGGCGCGTCTTCGCCGATGCCACGCATTGGACCGCGCAGCCTCGAGGGAACCCTGATGGATTAAAGGTCGACCGGCACGGCAACGTGTTTGCCACAGGCCCGGGCGGCGTCAACGTCATTTCGCCGGAAGGTGTGTTGCTGGGCCGGATCCGTACCGAGAAGACTGCCGCCAACTGCGCATTTGGTGGAGATGGCTCGACATTGTATATTACGGCCACAGATTGCCTATATCGCATAAAAACAAAAACCCAAGCGGCGGGATTCTAAGGCCGGCGAAGCCCGCACACCCCCTGCCACCAATTGCAGGGGTGTCAAGTGCGGCGTGTCAAGTGGGGCTTTGACGGTGGGTGTCAAAGAAATTATGCCCCCGCCTCCTGAAGACAAAGAACGCAGGGCGACCGTGAAAAAGCACTGAACCGATGGGCCCGTTACGGGCAGGACGCGGCCCTGACAGAAGAGATTGACGCTTGGGTACGCACTGAGTGTCGCGATCATCGTCCGGCATCCAGGTCTGGACGAGACCCATCCGCGTGGGCGCCATCCAGGCGGCGCGATTGACGGACGCGGCGTGCACCGCTGGTTTGTCAAAGGGACTCTGGCCCTGCGCGAAAAACGGTTCGACGACGCCCGTGACGCGCTTGCCCGCTCCTGAACGCCTTGATTTGGAACCGCTGATGCACGTCCAGCGGTTCCAAATCAAGAATTCTTCGAGTTGCGAGGCTGCTGGATAGCGCGATTAGGAGCGGGCGGGGCGGCGATCCTCAGTTTTTCAAGCAAAAAATTTCTTCGGATCTCTTTTTTTATTGACCA
>Ga0208461_1001066_pt1 | contig 25626 bp, 20 predicted proteins | sample AD_JPNTR4_MetaG_FD_184448 | JGI IMG/M metagenome (GOLD analysis project Ga0208461, IMG submission 184448) | Active sludge microbial communities of municipal wastewater-treating anaerobic digesters from Japan - AD_JPNTR4_MetaG (SPAdes) (version 2) | ecosystem: Engineered > Bioreactor > Anaerobic...
TACCACATATTGCACAGTACTCTACTTTTATCAAAATTTCAGAATCAGAACAGATAGGGTTTTCCCATTGTCTTATTTCAATCTTTTCGGGTCCATTAAAAACTGCGGCTCTCAAGTAATCCTCCTTCTTTGTTTTAAAGATATTTTGACGTATTATTTTACTCCACTTTGCACTTTTATAAAAATACTTTAGCCCTTGCAAACCAGAGATATGAATAATAAAATAAATCAATGAGAAAAATGAAGATACTCATAATTTTAGCACTTTTACAGCCATTTATTCTCAGTGCCACTGATATCAAGGTTTACTTTTCTCCTGAAGATAAGATTGACAGGATAATATTAGAAAATATCAAACAGGCAAAAAAATCTGTCTATATTGTAAGCTATTCATTTAACTGGGATGAAGGATTAGAATCCCTTAATAAAATTGCAGAATATGGAGTTAATGTAAAGGTCCTCCTACAATTCCCACCATCAAATACTTATAAAGAAAATAAAAAAGCCCTTATAAGACTCTGGAATAAAAAATCTTCTGTTTTACACGCAAAATTTGTTGTAATCGATGAAAAATATGTTTTTGTCGGTTCGCCAAACCTCACAGAATCATCCCTTGCATGGGATTCAAATAATATACTATTCATCAAAGATAATAATATAGGAAAGTTTTTTTCTGAAAATTTCCTATCCCTGTGGTCAAGGATGCCTGATTCTAATCTAAAAAATTACAAAGACAACTCAATCGAGATTTATTTTTCTCCTGAATATGACTGTCTTTCAATAATCAAGGATAATATCAATAACGCAAAACAAACCTTAAGGTTTGCAATGTTTAGTTTTACGCTGGATGAAATTGGAGAAGAAATGTTTGTCGCAGGATTTAAGGGAATAAAAATATATGGTATATTTGAAAAATCTCAGAATCCTATCTCTAATGAGTATTATTTCCTTAAGAATTTTCCGTTTATCAAAATTAAAAAAGACTGTTTTGTTAAAAATATCCACGACAAATTCCTTGTGATAGATGATAATATTGTGTTAACTGGTTCTTTTAATTACACGCAGTCCGCAAGAAAAAACGTTGAAACATTAATAGTGCTGAAAGACAATCGTATTGCCTCTGAATACATCAAAAGATGGAAACACCTATGGCTATGGTATTAGATATGCCAAAACTTAAAGATAAGTTGTTCTTTTAAGTTATCCAGGATCTCTAAAAATGCTTATCTTGACGAAAGTTTATATCTTGCTTTCAAAAATACATTTTCATCCATCACAAGTTTTTTCTCAAATCTTAAAAGTTTACCTGTGGTTGGGATATAGATTCTCAATGGTAAAAACCCTCCTACCGTTTCTGGTGCATTAGACGGTTGTGAGACCTTGTCCCCTATTCCTGCAGCAACATTTCTTTCAAGCGCACTTTGTTGAACCAAATAAATCTCTGACTGGGAGATGGAACTTGGTTTCTTGCTTGTTTCTTCTTTCCCGACAGATTTTCCAACAGGTACAGTTTCTGCAGAAATAGAAAAATTATCAACCTTTTCAAGGTTTCCCACAAAAGTATCAAGCATTAGTTTTTCTGGAATATAAAGTGAATACATAAGATGCATAATTGGGACATCAATTGCAGGCAAATTTATTTGAAAATCACCGGTTTTTCCAAACCCAACTCCTGGTTGAAAATAGATAATCTCTATTGGAAGTGCGGAATCTGTTTTTACAGAAGTTCTACGTAATGGAATAAGAACACTACCTGATTTACCCGCAAGTGGCTTTACTGGCGAATTTGCGATGTATACACTCCATATCTGACTTTTTTCAGGAAGTTTTACTGTAAGGAATTGCTTGGCATTATTTCTAATATGATAGATGACCCGTGTTATGGTTTTACCATCGAGGGTTACCGCTGTAATGGCATTTGCTGAATCACATGTTGCTTCGAGAATCGGCATTTCTTCATATCTTGTTATTTTTAATGAACCAATAAATGGTATCTGATTAAACCTGAATGCAAGTGCAGTGCTAATGGATGCCGAAGGCACTTCTCTCGGGTCAATCATTGAAAGCCCTTCATAACCGGAAACACTTACTCCAAGATTTGTTGCTGTAGAAATAGTCAAATACCCTGTTATCTTTTCTGCGTCAACAATTACAGGATTTTTAATGATTACCTCCTGGGTATCTGGTTTCAACTCTTGTTCATAAGAAACATCAATATTCATGCTTCCTTTTGTATCAGGTTTCAGTTCTATTTGTATAGTGGAATCAGTTAGTTTCCATTCAAGAAAGTTTCCAGAAATATTGTTTAGTCTTGAACCTTCGGGCATCAGTATTTTCAAAAATCTGACAGGTTGATAAAGTATCTCGTACCTTATCGATGCATTTGTTTTAAGAAGATCTGTCTGAATATAACTTGATATCAAAGCATTTGCAAGAATCTTTGATTCTGATGGTTCTTTTGAAATAAGAGTCCAGTTTGCTTCTATAGAGGATCCTGGTGCAAAAACAAGTTCCGCTTCGGTTTTATCCACAGTATGATTTACCTTAATTGTACTAACATAGGAAGATGAAATCTGGTAATCCTTCGGTAGTTTAAGTTTAAGAACACTCGATGTATTTGGAATTGGTGTAAATCTGAGATTCTCACCGTATAATCTGATCTGCAATTTACCTTCAATGGTAAAACTTCCCTGTTCATTGGTAATAATCTGATAATTACCATCTGAGCTGTAGACATTAACTGGCTTTCCATTAAAACTAACATCTGAAACAAAAACCTGAGATGATGGCCAGAGTTTGATTGTTGTCCATCCATCAGAAGGATTTTTCAGAATAACAAGATTTCCAGAAAACTTAAGGGTGCAAAAATTACCTTCTGGTTCTCCTGTATAGAAAAAAGAGGAAACTATGTAATCAACAGGCGGTTTTACGGGCTTTGTAGTCATTGCTGGTTCAATATATTTCAACAGAATTTCCCATGGAATTGTTATGTGCTTTATTCCTGCCTCTGCTGTCAGAAATTTTTCAAAATCAGCCCATGGAAGAGAAATCTTCGCATCACTTACAAATTTACTAAATTCCTCCACAGGAATCGAAACCGTTGTGCCTTTTATAACAGGCAAACCTTTTGCTGTTTGCGCATTCAACAGTATACTAAACAGTGCAGAAAAAACAATAAACATCAGAATTTTTCCCCGCATATAACCCTCCATTATAGTAAGTTAATGCTGACAGAACTCTGACAATTTCTTTTCGTTTTTTAATGAACAAGAGATTAATGTTTATCGGGAGTAGCTCATAAGCCGGGTTCTGTTTCAAGGCGACAATTCATCTGGGACAGGAATCACTTCCTGACTCAAGCAACCTACCCGGGTCTTTATAATGTGCAGGCACCAGACCCTGCTCGGTTTTTCTCCTGATGGGGTTTGCCTTTGCCACTGACATTACTGACAGTGCGGTGAGCTCTTACCTCGCCATTCCACCCTTGTTTCGGCTTTTACCGAAACGGTATGATTTCTGTGGCACTTTCCAGAACTTGCATCCTGCTCCTGTTAGGAGCCATCATGCCTGCTGGAGCCCGGACTTTCCTCCCTGATATAATCAGGGTAGTCGCCTGGCTACTCCCGAATTGTTAAAGATCACTAAAAATTGGACGGTTGCAAAAAACTTTTGTTTATCAATCAAATAATCCTGTTTCAAGATAGGACTGCGCTATAGAATGGGCTATATTTTTCTCGTGAGGTATGTATTCAATCTTTACTTCAGAAAAAAATTTCAAAATCTCTGTAGCAATAATATATAATTTTTTAAGGTCAATATCCTTAACCCTGTAGTTTCCTCTTATCTGCTGTATAACAAGATTGCTATCGGAATAAATCAAGATTCTATCAGAATCATATCTCAATACTCTAATAAGACCAAGAATCAACCCGAGATACTCTGCGATATTATTTGTTCCATCTCCGAGATATCTTCCCTGTTTTTCTATTTCATGCCCGGTTTCGTCACAAATAACAAATGCACAGGCACTTTTCCCGGGATTTGGTTTGCTTGTACCATCGAAATGCAAAATAATGGATTTCATTCTATTAGAATTCTACCGCAGTTTTCACACTGAACTATTTCTGTTTTCCTTTTTATTTTCTCAGTCAAATACCCTGGAATATAAACATAACACCCACCACAGATATTGCCGTTTGAACCTTTTGTAATCCTGCAAATTGCTATACCATCCTTCTTTGATTGTTTAACCCTTATGTACAGATTAAGTATTGCTTTATCAATCTGTGGAAGATATTCCTGTCTTTTTTGTTCAAGAATTTTTTTATTTTCTTTCAATTGGTTAATCGTATTCTCCAGATCTTTCTGTTTTTCTTGTTTTTTCTTTTTGTATTCTTCTGCCTTTACCTTAAGTTGTTTTTCCTTTTCCTTAAACTGTTCATCATTATCCATAAGAAGTAAAATCTCGTCTTCAAGTGATGATTTTTTTTCTTTTAGAGCTGAAATTTCTTTCTGGATAGCCTGATATTCTTTGTTTGTTTTAACATCATTGGTTCTGGATTGAAGGTTTTTTATCTGTTCTTCAATTGCCTTAAGTTCATTATCCTTCTGTCTTCTTTCAACCTTAAAATGAGTGAATGCTTTTTCAAATTCTTCTAGTTCCTTTCCAAGCAGAATATCTTCTTTTTCAAGTATATTTATCTGACCTGGAAGCTCTTTTAACTGATTATTAATCTCAAGAAGTTGAGCATCCAATATTTGCAACTCCATCAATTTTTCAAGTTCTTCTTTAAGCGTTGCCATATATTTAATTTTAGCAGATTTTCAATCACAGTCAAAAAAAATATTATTGGTTCAGATCATGGCAAAAAATAACTCTCTTATGTTAATGAACCACAGGGTTCCTAACAGGTAATTGAATTGTAAAGGTTGTGCCCTTGTTAATTTCTGATTCTACCTCAATTTTTCCTTCGTGTTCTTTTACAACCTTCTGAACAATTGCAAGCCCAAAACCAGTTCCTCTTGTACCCTTTGTCGAATAAAAAAGGTCAAAAATTTTATTCAGGGCATTTTTGGGAATTCCCTTACCATTATCTGAAACCTTAAGTTCAATTACTTTTGCCTCTGGAATATACCTTGTTGATATGCTAACAATCCCTTTATTTTCTTCAACTGCATCTATTGCATTTACAACAATATTAGAGATCATCCTATCTATTCTCTCAGGATCGATCCCTACACTGGGCAGGGATTGATCATAGTCCTCAATAATTTTAATATTTTTATCCTTGAATGATTCTTTTATTACTGCTATGGAATCAGCGACTGTTTTATTAAAATCTGAAATCTTCAAATTTGGAGCCCTGTCTCTTGCATAATCAAGCATAGAAAGAACCATTGTCTTCATTTTTTGGTAACTTCTGTTAAGAACAATTGATGCTGTTTCTATTGTTTTAAAATCTTTATCTTTTAGCCCATCGTTTATCATTTCAATACTTCCTTCGAGCCCTGTAAGAATGTTTTTAATATCATGAGAAATACTTCCGATTGTCTGACCCAAAAGTACAAGTTGCTTATCTCGAAGAATCTTCTGGTTTAGCCTAAAATTACTCAAAGCAAAACTTACCATTGTACAACCAGCAATAATAAGTGTTGTATCTTCTGCGGAAAAAGTTCCCCTTGAAGATTTCTTGCCGACAAAAAAAATCCCGAATTTTTCAGAGGTCGTTCTCAATGGACTTACGATAAGATTAAACTTTCTGTTTCCTATTGGGGTATTTTCATAAAGTTTAACCTCTCCAGAATGGAATTGCTCCTTCGCAAATGAGTAAAATTCTTCTGGAAGCAGGAAATTATCCGGTAGAAATTTATAACCAGGAACTAAATTTTTCTGCTCCTCGTTAAATAAAAATCCAACAATAAAATCAACCTTCATTGTTTTTTGAATCTGAGCGCCGAGAATATTCAAAAGTTCAAGATCATTGGCTAATTCAGCCAGACTCTCTGCAAGGCTATGAATAAGAACAACCTCGCTCAATAAAGGATAATAACTTTTTTCAACTGTCTTCATACTATTAAGAAGATTATCTACAAATCCGTCAACCTCAGACACTTTCTCACTGGAAGTAATCTTATGTTCAAGTTCTTTAACTAAAACATTAAACCTGTCTGCAAGAAACTCAACAGGCTTAATAACCACAGGATTTACCACTGCTTCAATTGGTTTAACCATTATTTCAAATGGTTTTATAACAGATTCAAGTGCTTCTGCAAAAGTATTCTTTCTCTTTTTCCTTGATTTTTTCTTCATAGCCATTTTTTAAGATTCCTCTGTTTACATCATATTTTAATTTTTTAGTTGCTACTTCTTGGGAGGAAGGTTCAAATAAAAACCTCATTACCTTCGCGGATATCTATTTATTATAATCCTTATTCAGAAATAATTTAGCCGACTTTTTACAGATTATCTGAATAAATTCAATTTTTTGAGCCCTTATTTCAGATGCCCTGAGTATAGCAAAGTAAGTCAATAGAAAATCCTGGAGTTTCCCTGCACACAATTTCCCCTTGTTTCTTATTATGCAAATTTCATTTCTGGCGTTGCCTTACTATTTCATTGAGATCGTGTAATAGTTTTCCATCTTTTGTTTGCCAGTACCTGGGTCCTGCTACACCATGTTCATCACGCTTAAAACCAAGTTTTATATCTATAATCTTAGCCAGTTCTGAAATCGAGTAAATTCTACCATCACCCTTGTATTTTAATTTGTTTTGATTTGCCACTACTTCGGCCCGTTCATTCTTAAACACCTTACCATGAAAAAAATATAGGGTTTGCCCATTTCTTATCATGCCAGCATCCACCAATTCTTGCAAGTTCACCTTCCTGGCTTTTCCCGTATATTTTAAAGATGGACCAGTAGATATTTTTATATCATCATATGTTGGAATTTCAAAAAGATCAAAAGGTAAGCCAAGAGCGTTCCAAATCTCTGATATTTTAGATTCTGCCTCCTTTGCAAGATTTTCCCTCTTTATTTTTAGTTGTTCAATTTTTTCTTCCTTTGTTTTTATATCACTGTTGATATCCTCAATTTTATTATCGTACTCTTGCTTGAGACGTTCTTCATCTGACATAGCTTTTTTTATTTCCATCTCCCGTTCATCTATTTTTTTGAATACGTTTCTTTTCTGCAAGCTATCATTATGTAAAAGATCAGAAAGTATTTGCCAGACTGATTCCTTATTGAGGTCTTGTCTTTTAATGGAATATAATAACGACCTTTCAAACGCAACCCCCCGAAGTGGGCTATAAATCCTGATTTCAGTACCATTTGCTATCACTGCAATTAATGCACCTTCATCAAAAGTATAATTTTTTATCTGCTCAACATAGTCATTTAGGTTTTCACTATAGTTTTTAGTATCAATAATCACCTTACAATCAGTAGGCACATTCTTAATGTAAACATCTATTTTCCCTCCACTTCGTGTGCGGTATTCAAATTCGAGGTCTTCCCTTTTGTGACCTAACAATTCAAGTATTGGCACAATGACTTTTTGTTTTACGTTTTCTTCAGTAGGTCCTATATCACTCTCTTTGAGTTTAGCAATCCTTTCTATTTCATATTTTATTTCAACCATTTTCCGCCTCCTTCTATTATGTACGATGAAACCTCGTATAGAACTCCAAATATATATGAAGTGCTGACTTCGCTGGGATATGGGTAAACAAGACAAACCATATTTGCTATCCTATGCAATACGGAGAAATTGTCTTCAAGATGAAATCCCACCTCCACCGCCCTCATTTGTCTTTCCACTTTTCCATCCTGTTCTTCCTTCAATTGAAATGCTATTTGGAGCATTTAATATTTTTCTCTCTAATTGACAAATACCGCTAAAAATACAATATCTATCATCCTTAAAAATCAGTCTGTCCTGTGGGATTAGACTTTCTAATTTCTTTTCATTCACTTCTTTCTCTGGTGGACAAAAGCGTTTATTAGGACGGCATGCTATCTTGCCAAGTCTGAAGATAAGGTAATCCATTGATGCCGGTGTTGGAGGTCTATGATTATCTGGAATTTCACCCCATTCTTCCCATACTTTCCTCCATGCTTCACGGTTTAACCTATCCACCATAGAATATTGATAACAAAAGACATCCAGGAAACTGGCAAGTAAAGGAATACGAAATTGAAGAATACCCGTTCTCAAAGATACTCTCATGGTATTTTTATCACTCATTACATCTAATTTCTCGATGTTCCTTTTGTATTTCCATACGCCTAAGTCAGCCATGTCTCTCAGGAACATATGAGCCTTCTTAGTAGAAAAACCGTATCGTTCTTCAGCAGTTAATGCCTTGACGATTTCAATCACATCTCCACTGTGAACCTCATTAATTCTGTATGCAGACGAATCATATTTTTCTACCAGTAATTTTGCAGAATTCAACATCCAGGGTTTTCGTTTATCTCTCTGCGATTGTGCTCCGAGAAAATTGAGAAGTTCATCTATCAACAAATCATTATCCTTTACTTTCTCAGGTTTGAAACAATCGGGGTGTCTTTTATAAAATTCAAAAGGATTGCTTCTTGCATGAACATCGATATTGAAATCTTGAATTGCAGTAAAAAACCTTACGTTGGCAATTTCCTCCTTATCCAAATCAAGGGTATCCAATTGAACTTTAATAGTATTACCCTGATAAATGTCCTCTAAAACCGTGGCTACCGCTAAACATTCTCTATTTGGATTGACCTTCGGAGCTAATACTTCCTCATGATGTTCCTTCCAATATTTGTGAAACTCAGAGATATATTCGGAAGGTAAAGTCGTTTTTTTCTGATAAAGAAATCTGTTAATCTCGTTCAATACATTGGCAGCCAATTCGTACTCACCTTCGCCTCTAAACCTTTCGGAATCGAACTTTACATCGCAATACTGTGCAAGTTTTTCAAGAAAATTGAGAAAATTAGACATATTTTGCCGCCCTGTTAAATTCTTTCCAACTCCTCATTCTTAAAATATAGATCCTCATATCACTTACATTATTCTCCGAAAGCAATCTTTCCGATAAGAAAATATATTTAATGCTTTTGTCTCTTAATACCTTAACAACATCCTTAAATGCCAATTCTTTGAAATGTCTACTTGTTATCAAAAGCACTTTATTCATATTCGCTAAATCAAATTTTAGTTCCTTAGGCGAACTCCATTCGTTTTCAAAAAGAGCCTTCTCTTCATATTTACTAATATCTCGTGAACTTCCATAATTTCTAGGAACAATTAACTTGTTTTTTATATAAATTGATATGGCATCGAACTCAAAAACAACATTTCCACAAAATTCAATAATCCCTTTTGTGATTCTATCGGATAAAGATATCAGCCCGTTTTTTCTCTGCATATAGATTTGCCTTTATTTGCAAGAATTTTCTAGTTGATAAGAATTAGGGGCGTATTTTCTATAAAGATTGTATGGTAAAATACTGGCGGCAATTTAGATTTTTTCCACATTAATGTCAACTCACCCATCTTTATTTCCCCTCTTTTCATAAACAAGCAAATAGTGATGAATTATCTTTAAATATTCGCTTTGAGTTTGAATTTCTGAGTTTTGCTTTTCCTTGGTAACGACTATTATTTCCTTGAGCCATAAAATGTCAGACATTAATAAATCCACAATTCTTTTTGCAAGAGGTTCTACGTATCTATCTATTCTTATATCCTGAGTTTGGATCACCAGAAATCCACCGTTGTTTATATTAGATAACTCTCCATCTACGATTTTTTTTATTTCATCTAAGTACTGTTCAATATTTGAATAGTGAGAACTATCATTTAAAAATGGGGCTCTGATGTAAAGCAACCCCTTACTTTTTTGTGTATTTCTTTTGGTACATTTTAATTTATTACTAAGAGATGGAACAAAAGATATAGATGAATAACCTCGTCCATTTGAATACCTATCAATTACATTCTTGTTCAACAATTTCTCAAAATCTTTCTCTGGAAATATCCACACTGTTGTGGTCTCAATTTCGTCTAATTTTCTCTTTAATGGAGGTTTTTCTAAAGTAGGGACAACCAAACTATAATCTGTTTTTCCTTCTCTTATACTCAAGGAAAAAGGTGTTTTAGGCTTTTCAAAAATTGGGAGATACTCATGAGCCAAAAGAAGAAAATTGTATTTTATGCTATTAGCATACCAAAACCCGGTGGTTTTGCAGTTATGCTGCCTTTTGATAACAAGTTCTCTTAATTTAAAGCCAGCATCCAGATAAACGTTTATCAGACTGAATCCCAAAGGAATTACATGTTTCTTACTACGGGTGTCTCCAATTAAAATAGCACATTGTCTACCTGGTTTTAACACCCTAAAACTCTCTCTGGCAACTTTTGACATTTCTTTCAAAAAATTACCCATGTCAAAAAAAGATAAATCTCCTTCCTTTGAATCAGTATAATGGATTATGTTCGCATAAGGAGGATGGGCGCAAATTAAGTCTATAGAATTATCCTCCAGAAATGATAGATCTCTGGCGTCACCAATTAATAGTGTTGGTTCATAAATCTTCCGGCAACTTTGTTCTTCGATAAAAGTTAATTGTTTTGATTCCATGCTAAAATTTACATTTTCCCTTGCCAATTCAATAGCTTTGTCGTTAATATCAAGCGCTATACACTTTCTTCCCAAAAGTTTACATTCTACAGCAGTAGTTCCCGCACCACAAAAATAATCTAAAATTAACTCACCTGGTTTTGAATACTTAAGAATAACATTTCTTGGAATATAAGGAGACCAATTACCTCTATATTCTCCACTATGAGTTGCCCATTTACCCCTTTGTTTAAAACTCCAGACAGTGGTTTGCTCTTCCTTAAAATCCTTTGGATAAAGTGTTCTTATCTTTTTACAAGACCTCAAAGCACTAATATTTAAACCTTTGGTCCTGGTAATAAGATGCTCAATATATCTGAATGTGACCCCATACTTCTGGCCAATTTCCAAATCAGGCGTCCCTTTCATTTTTTCCTGTAAGATTGCTTCCTGAAGATCTCTCTCAGTTTTAAAACCTGCTTTCTGATTACGCATTTCTCCCTTATTTCTGTTTTTTCTCTCGACACGACTCTTTAGTAGGGGGCAAGCCCCCTACCTAAGGATCCGCAAAGCATTGCGGACCCATTCTCCCCCAAACATGAGGGACTTCTTCCCTCATACTCCCTCACAGTATGCTGTACTGGGTTTTCAAATGTATCCTTGCTATCTGAACCAGCACACTGGAATTTCTGTGAATGTCTTCAGTTATAGACCCATCGTACAAAATTCACCTTCTCGCGCTTAGTGCTATACGGTGCTCTTTCTTCATCGCACCAGCACCGCTCCATTCAAATCCTGCTTATAAAAAAATTATTGGGCGGTGCACCCGACTCACCTGCTCGTCGGGCCTGCTATACAACGCTCTTTCTTCATCGCGTTAGCAGGGATTTGGCGCCCCGTCGCTCGGTCGCGATCTGCTCCTCGCTCCTTAAGGGGGATCTCCCCCTTAATCTTCCCCCTACCGCGTGGGGAACGCCTCTTTCCCCACTCCTCTTTCATCCAACCTATAAAATACCGGTTGGATGCTCCCACGACGCCTCAGCTCGGCCACCCGCATAGGTCTTCGCTTGCTCAGACCTATACATCGTCTTGCAAACTACGCTTCGGTCAGCGGGCTCACCTTCTCGCCCTTAGTGCTATACAGTGCTCTTTCTTCATCGCATCAGCACCGCTCCATTCAAATCCTGCTTATAAAAAAATTATTGGGCGGTGCAGGATTTGAACCTGCGGCCTCCTCCGTGTGAGGGAGGCGCTCTTGCCCCTGAGCCAACCGCCCTCTCTTAATAAATCTGTCAAGACCCATTTTTATTTTTCTTTATTTTTCCTTTCGTAAAATTTGAAAGAACTTTATATAATCAGCCTTTTTCTTTTTGCTCTTAGCCTTACCCTCTCAAATCTTTCGGTCTCACCATGCTTCTGGTGGCCTATTCCTACATTACTTCATTCAGTGTCTAAGAGCCTTCATCTGGGCGGGGCGGTCTATTCTTAATTCCCAGTGTCTCTGCCTTGCAGAGCATTATGGGGGATTTGCGATCTCACCCCGCCCATTAATTATATTATTATATATCTTACCTGAAATATCTCGTTATTTCCTCATGTTTATAAAAAGTCTTGTTTTTGCATACCGCAAACATTATTCTTAACATCTTTGCCGATAACCCTGTAAGCGCTTTCATCTTTTCCTTTTTGCATTCCTCTACCTTATATCGATATAATGCCTTTATCTCTGGACTTTTACCAATTGCTACCGTGGTTACTAAATGTCCTACATATCTTAATGTGCTTCTACCCCTCTTGCTGATCTTTTTCTCTCCTTTCATCGATCCACTGGAGTTCTCTACAAGATTAAGCCCTGCCATCTTTTCTATCTGACTGGCTCTCTCATAATTATCAGGATCCCCTATCTCTCCAAGAAAAAGACTCCCTGTCACTATCCCTACCCCAGGAATGCTTAAAAGATTTTTTAGATATCCACTCTGATATAATAATTCATCCATCATCTTGGTTAACTTCTCTTTCCTCTTCTTCAATATCTCTATGTCTGACAATACTTCCTTTAATAAAACCTTGGCCGTTTGACTGCCTCCCTTTAATCCAATAGATGTCCTCGCCTTTTCATATAAAAGTTGTATCTTCCCTTCTTTTATACTCCCTTTGCTCACCTTCTTCATCACCCGGTATAACTTATTTATTCCAAGCCTTTCTATGTCTTCCGGCAATGGAAAATGCTTCAATATATACAAGGATGTCTTTCCTAAAATATCTGAAAATATCCCTTTATATTCCGGAAAATATTTGGCTAAAAAATTCGATAGATGACACTTTAACCTGGCTACTTGCTGACTCGTCCTCTTCCAATTGATAGAAACTTCCCTTAACTCTGCGTATACCCCCTCCGGGATTACAGGAAAAAAATACTTGCTTTGCTTGGTTAAATCCGCTATCAGATAACTGTCTTTGTCATCGGTCTTATCCTGACTGTTATCTATTATCTCCTTGGTCCTCTTTAAATGATATGGGTTAATCAATACTACAGGATATCCCTTCTCCCGTAAATATTGAGCAACCGGCTTCCAGTAATCCCCAGTAGGCTCTAAACCAAAAATAATATCATCGCCTATCCTGGGTATTTCATTGACCCGCCTCTCAAGTTTCTCCAACCCTTCTCTGTCATTAAAAAAACTTAAGGGCTTAATCTGTTCCTCTCCCATGTTGTCAATAAACCGCGCCCGATGCTTACTTCCCGCTATGTCTATCCCTACAAATATCCTTTGCCTCTTTACCAATTCTATCTTCTCCCTCTTCACCATCTATCCTCCCTTGTTAATTATACTCCTATCTTACTCCTTGAGGACAGATTTATTAAAATATCCCTCAACACTTGATCTCCTACGTTTATTATAGTAATCTTATATATGATTATTTTATCATATCAAACCGAGATTGATACATTCTCCTGTCCTGTAAGTTTGTATATCATCATTAGGGCAATAAAACTAACGATCATTCCGAGTACACCGAGAGCAGATGCAATATATGGTCCATCTGTTACTCTTCCTGCAAGCTGATATATACCCTTTGCAATAGGGAAATACTGCTGTTTGCTTACGAGTATTAAGCTACTTGAAACCTCCATCATTGAAAAAGCAAATGCAAAAATAAAACCAGCAACAATTCCATTTTTAAGAACCGGCATAGTTATCTTCCTAAAGGTTGTCCATCTTGATGCCCCAAGATTTAGACACGCTTCTTCGCAAGAAATATCAATCTGTTGAAAGTTTGCCATAATAGACCTTGCAGAAAAAGGCATCCTTCTTAGCACATAGGCAATAACCAGCAAAAAAACAGGGAAATTTCTCGGATCAAGAATGGTCTCTGAAAAAACCAGCACAAAGGCAAAGGCAAAAACAATACCTGGAATAGCCATTGGAAAAATAACAAAACTCTCGAGAATCTGCCTTCCTTTTATCTGGGTTCTGTATATAATAAATCCTATTGCCAAACTTATTATTGTTGTGATAATTCCTGCTATTCCACTGTAAAGTGTACTATTTATCAGGCTGATTTTTGCTATTGGATGATGGAAAACCTCTCTATAATAGTGAAGTGTCCATCGTTCAGGTAACACTGTAAGAAACCATTTTTCTGAAAAAGAATTCAGAATAACTGCAGCGTGGGGTAGAATAGAAATAAAAAGGAGAATCCCAAGATATATCAATGAAATAGCCCTTAATGGTTTACCCACAGATAAAGGTTCTTTGGTGGTTTTATACCTCACAATCCCAACATAGGAAATTTTTTCAAGAAAGTATTGCGTGCTGAAGAATAGAATAATTGCAATAATACAAACAAATATTACAAGCACATATCCTCCAGGATTTGAATATATGTCGGTAAGAGATTGAAATATAGATACAGGAATAAGATCTGAATAATCAAAAACAAGGGGAGTCCCGAGATCAGTAAGAGACCATATAAAAACAAGAAATGCTCCTGCAAAATATCCTGGCAAAGACATAGGCAAAATAATTTTCCTTAGTGTTTGCCAGAATGAAGCACCAATATTTTCTGCAGATTCAATACACGATGCTTCTATGTTCTCGAGAGAAGCCGACATATTAAGGTAGATAATTGGGTAAAGATGAAGCACCTGTAATATAAAAATTCCTGTAAGGCCTGCACCAAGAAAATTAATGGGTTGCTCAATTACCCCTGCTTTCATCAAAAGCAGATTAACTGACCCAAAACGAGACAATATCTGTCTCATCCCTATTGCCGAAACAAAAGGTGGCGCGATAAGGGGTAAAAGAAATGCTTTTTTCCAGAAATTTCTGCCAGGAATTTTTATAAAACCCGTCATAAGAGCAAGCGGAATTGCAATAACACTTGCTGCTATCGTAACAAATAGTGCAAGACTGATACTATTTATAAAACTATGTCTTACAGCAATATTTGACCATACAATAGGAAAAAGATGTATAGAAACATTGGTGGACTTCCAGAATAAGAACACAATAGGATATACAGAGAATAAAAGAAAAAATATAAGAAGCAATAAAAATAATCCTGTCATTTCTTTTTCCTGAACGCAATTATATGTTCGGGATCCACAGATACAAGAAGTTTTCCTTTTTCTGGCATCTTAAAATACAAAGGTGAAAAAGCAGCCCTTAAAATCTGGTCATTTGATTGTAGAATTGCATTTATAGTAGAGCCAACATATTCAATAGAAACAATCTCACACACAAAGGTATTCTCTGTTTTTTCAGAAACAATATAAAGAAACTCTGGTCTGAATCCGACAATAACATCTTCACCTTTAGCAAAATTCGAGGATACTTTTGCCTTGAGCGTCCCTATAGAGGTCTTTATCATACAAAAATTATTCTCAGAGTTTAGAACCACACCCTCTACTTCATTAAGTTCTCCAAGAAATCTCGCAGTCTCAATGCATCCTGGTTCCTGATATAAAACGTCAGGGGAATCTGTTTCAATAATATTTCCATTCATCATTATCGCAATTACATCAGCAATCAGCATTGCTTCTCTTTGATCATGGGTTACATAAATTGTTGTAATTCCAAGATTTTTCTGTAATGTCCTGATTTCCTGTCTTAATTCATCCCTGAGATGGGCATCAAGATTGCTTAATGGTTCGTCGAGCAAGAGAATTTCTGGCTCAATTACAAGCGCCCTTGCAAGCGCGACACGTTGTTGTTGCCCTCCAGAAAGTTGCTGTGGCTTTTTTTCTGCATAATCAGCGAGATGTACCATTGAAAGAATTTTATATACCCTTTCTTTTATGGTTTTGTTTGGAATTTTTCTTAATCTTAATCCAAACGCGACATTTTCAAAAACATTCATATGTGGCCAGAGACTGAAGTTCTGAAATACCATTGCTGTATTTCTTTTGTTTGGAGGAAGATAAGTAATATCTCTGTTTCCTATAATTATTTTTCCACTGTCAGGTTTCAAAAAACCAGCAATGATCCTTAAAAGTGTGGTCTTTCCACTACCTGATGGGCCGAGTAAAGCAAAAAACTGTGATTCTTCAACATATACGGAAACATTGTTAAGAACATAGGCACGATCATATTTCTTTGTAATATTAAGAGCGGATAATTTAATCATTTCATATCTTCTGCGTGAATTTCTACAAGGTCTTTATCCTCAAGAATATACTCTCTTCCTGCAATAATCGGGTTCCCCTTCCCCTGTTTCCATAATCTCGCATATTTGAAGGTTTTAACAAGATCTTTATGTATTGATTTTGCGAGGTCCTCAAGGGTTGACCTTGCAGATATTGTATATGGATTTTTCATTTCCGGAGGTTTACCCGGAATTTTTGTATAAACCCTTATAATATCGAGGGTCTTAAAAATTAATTCCCCGAGGGTATCTATATTCAACAAATGTTGTGCAGAAATTGTCAAAAGATCTTTATCCAGAGGGTAAAGTTCACAAAGAATATTCTTGATATCTTTCCACATAGGAATATCTATTTTGTTTCCAACCCACAGAATTTTTTTTGTAAACTCCCATGTATTTTGCTGTTTAATCTTGAACTGTTCAAGTACATTCATTGTCTCATCCATCTTGTCGAGTATGTCATCATCTGTAAGATCAAGTAACATCAGAATCATATCAGATTTTCGTAAAAGATCTCCAAGCCAGTTTTCAGAAATACCAGATGAAAGAGCAGGAGTATCTACCATCTGAATTTGAATATCCTGATATTGAAACATCCCTGGCTGAGGAATTTTTGTAGTAAATGGATAATCAGCAATATCTGGTTTTGCTTTAGTTATTGAAGCAAGAAGGGTTGATTTACCGGTATTTGGTGGACCGGCAATTATTACCTGTCCTGCGCCTTCTCTTTCTATTGTTGGAATAGGACTACCCCTCGAGATAACTTTTTTTTCTGTTGCCTCCTTTTTTAATCTCGCAATTTTTGATTTCAATTCCTTCTGAAGTTTTTCTGTACCTTTGTGTTTCGGCATTATTGCCATCATCTCAAGAAGTATGGCAATCTTTTCTTCAGGAGTTTTCGCATCCTTTAGTTCTGCTTCCTTCGCATGATAATCCGGGGGAAGATTCGCCACCATAATATTCTCCTTCAAACAACATTTTCAATCTTCTGACAAAGAACTTTACTTAGGAACTGTCCTGTATATGATTTTTTGTTTCTGGATATTTCTTCAGGACTTCCGGTACAAACCACTTCACCACCTTTATCCCCACCTTCTGGGCCAAGGTCTATAATATAATCTGCTGATTTTATTACCTCTATGTTATGTTCTATAACCACAACAGTGCTCCCCTTATCAACAAGACGATTAAGAACTCCCAACAGTTTTTGTATATCATAAAGATGAAGTCCTGTGGTGGGCTCATCAAGGATATATAGAGTTTTTTCAGTGCCTTTTCTTGATAGTTCAGTAGCAAGCTTAACCCTTTGCGCTTCACCACCAGAAAGAGTGGTTGCTGGCTGACCAAGTTCAAGATAACCTAATCCAACATCGCATAATGTCTGAAGTTTTGCTGAAATTGCGATATTGTCCTTGAAAAATTCACTGGCATCTTCTATCTTCATTTCAAGAATCTCTGCAATATTTTTTCCGTGGTATTTAATTTCAAGGGTTTCTCTGTTATATCTTTTCCCTCCGCATACTTCGCACTGAATAAAAACATCAGGGAGAAAATGCATTTCAATCTTTGTTATACCTTCTCCCTGGCAGGCCTCACACCTTCCATCCTTCAGGTTAAAACTGAATCTTCCTGGTTTATACCCTCTTATTCTTGATTCCTGAGTTATACTAAACATTCTTCTTATAAGGTCAAATGCCCCTGTATATGTTGCGGGGTTTGATCTTGGCGTTCTTCCGATTGGAGATTGATCTATTATTACAACCTTATCAATATGTTCTACACCGAGTATTGCTTTATGTTTTCCAGGAACAACCTTACTCGAGTAAAGAATTTTTCTCAAACCCTGTGTGAGCACATCATCGATAAGACTACTTTTTCCTGAACCGCTTACTCCGGTCACACAAACAAACAGTCCGAGAGGAATAGATACATCAATATTTTTTAGATTATTATGAGAAGCACCAACAATCAGAATATGTTTATCTCCTGGTTTTCTTCTTTTTTCTGGAACTACAATAAATTCTTTTCTAGAAAGATATCTTCCAGTGATGGATTTTTCAGAGGCAATTATGTCATGGATCGTTCCGCACCCAACAATTTCCCCACCATTTTTACCCGCGCCAGGACCAAGGTCAATAATATAATCTGCATTTCTCATCATCTCCTCGTCATGTTCTATTACTATCACAGTATTTCCGAGGGAAGAAAGATGTCTGAGGGTTGCTATTAACCTTTTGTTATCTCTCGGATGCAACCCTATACTTGGCTCATCGAGAATATAAAGTACACCAACAAGCCCTGAGCCTATCTGAGTTGCCAGTCGTATCCTTTCTGCCTCTCCACCTGAAAGAGTATGGGTCATTCTGTCGAGGGTTAGATAATCAAGACCAACCTCCTGAAGAAAATCAGTACGGCTTATAATTTCTCTGAGAATTTGTTGAGCAATAATTTGTTGTCTTTGAGTAAGTTGAAGGTGCTGGAAAAAATTCTTAACAGCAGAAACACTCATTCTACACACGTCCATTATTGATTTATCTCCCACAGTTACAGCAAGTGCTTCTGGTTTCAAACGATCTCCGTGGCAGGATGGACAAACAAGTTCCCTCATATACTTCATTATTTCTTCTCGTCTGAATTCGCTTTCTGTCTGATGAAAAAGGCGTTCAAGATTTGGGATAACACCCTCGTAAATCCCTTCATCATCACCATAGAGTAAAAAATCAATCTCTTTTTTTGATAGATCTTTTATCCTGTCATCAAGTTTTCTTCCAATATGCCGAAGCATATCTCTTAGAAGTCCTCTATAATAAAAAAATATATGCCTGCCTCCTGTATCCTGCCAGGGTTTTATTGCACCCTCTCTAAATGTTTTATCTCTATCAGGAATAACAAGATCAGGGTCTATCTTCATCAAAAACCCGAGTCCCTTACACTCAGGGCAAGCACCATAAGGACTGTTAAAGGAAAAATTCCTCGGTGCAAGTTCTTCGAAACTTATTCCACATGCAGGACAACTCAATCTTTCACTGAATAGAAGGTCATTTCCATTTTGATGTATAACTATAAGTCCCTTCCCAATCTTTAAACCAAGTTCGATACTTTCTGCTATTCTCTGTCTATCAGAAATAGGTTCAATCTCATCAATCACAACTTCTATAGAATGGGTTCTATACCTTTTAAGGGATACATCCTCATCAAGATCAAAAATTTTGCCATCTATTCTCGCCCTTAAAAATCCAGATTTTTTTATCTCATCAAGAATCTTTCGATACTCTCCTTTTCTCCCCCTAACAACCGGTGCAAGAACTATGATACTGTTTTCATTTGGCAGGGATACAATCCTATCGATAATCTCACTTGATGATTGTTTCGTTATTGGCCTATGACATTTTGGGCAATGACATTCTCCAATTCTTGCGTAAAGAAGTCGAAGATAATCGTAAATTTCAGTTGTGGTTGCTACAGTAGAACGAGGGTTTGATGCTGATTTCCTTTGTTCTATTGCAATTGCAGGAGGTAACCCAAATATATGGTCAACATCTGGTTTTTTCATCTGCTCAAGAAACTGTCTTGCATAAGCAGATAAACTTTCAATATACCTGCGTTGGCCCTCAGCATAAAGCGTATCAAAAGCAAGAGACGATTTCCCTGAACCAGAAATTCCAGTTATAACAATAAAACTGTTTCTGGGAATCTTCAATGAAATATTCTTAAGATTGTGCTCCCTTGCACCTTGAATAATTATATATCGGGAACTATCTTCAGGTATTACCTGTGATATTTTTACTTCCTGATCCATCGTGTCCCGTATTTAGTATCCTCAAGCAAAATTCCTTGAGTAGAAAGATAACTTCTTATTTCATCTGCTTTCTTAAAATCCTTTTCTTTTCTCGCCTTTTCCCGTTCTTTGATTAAACTAATCTTATCCTCTGATAATTCTTCTATATCTGGTTCAATAATCTCAATCACCTCATTTACCTTCTTCAAAAATTTCGTAATTTTTTTTGCATCCATGGCTGAAATCATATCCTTTTCAAAGAAATCATTTATATTGCTTATGAACTTAAAAATTTCAGACATTGCAGCAGAAATATTCAGGTCATCACTCATTGCGTCATAAAAGCCCTTTGATGCCGAATCAATAAATATTTCAATTTCCTTATTTTCCATCCCGGGTTTTTTTAAGGCAAAACAAACCCTTTGATAAAACGCCTGAAGATGGCTTACGGTATTTTCTGCCTGCCTCAAAGATTTTTCTGTAAAATTTAATGGATCCCTGTAATGTGTTGTCATTAAAAGATATCTTATCGCTATTGGATTATACCCTTTACCCAAAAGGTCTCTCAACGTATAAAAGTTTCCTTTTGATTTTGACATTTTTTCTCCATTGACGAGAAGATGTGCACAATGAAGCCAATAGTTCACAAATTTTTTCCCCGTCGCCGCCTCACTCTGGGCTATTTCATTCTCATGATGTGGAAATATATTATCAATACCTCCTGTATGTATATCAAAAGTTTCACCAAGATATTTCATGCTCATTGCTGAACATTCAATATGCCAACCAGGTCTACCCTTCCCAATATCTGTTTCCCAGAAAAATGGTTCATCTTTCGATCCCTTCCAGAGGACAAAATCCTGTGCCTGCTCTTTTTCATATTCATCTTCATCCGTTTGAGAGGAAAGTATCTGTTCGAAATTATAGTGCGAAAGTTTTCCATAATCAGGAAATGAACTAATCCTGAAATAAATAGATCCGGCCTTCTCATATGCATGACCTTTTGCGAGAAGTTTTTTTATGAGTTCAACCATTTCTGGAATGTGTTGGGTTGCTCTCGGGAAATATGTCGCTTTCTTTAATTTTAGAGATTCCATATCCTGAAAAAATCCGTCTATGTATTTTTGTGTATACTGATTTAAGGAAAGATTTTCTCTAACTGCACCTGCTATTGTTTTATCATCAACATCTGTTATATTCATAACCCTGATAACATGGTAACCTGCGTATTCAAGAAACCTGTGCAGGATATCCTCAAAAACGTATGCACGGAAGTTTCCAATATGTGCATAATCATATACTGTTGGCCCACAGGTATACATTTTTATCTGCTTATCCTGTACTGGAATAATCTGTTCCTTTTTCCTTGACAAGGTATTGAAAACTACTATCATACAACCTCCATTTTTTCCTTTCAGTATAAGACCCGTGAATATATCTTTTACATCGATATTTGTTGAAAAAACTCTAAACCAATACAAAAGTTTTTTGCATTATAATAAACAATATAGAATTAAACTCGCCCAGATTATATCTAATTCTAATGGTTAATATTCCTTATTAACTAAAAATTTTTCTATTCTTTTTATTGAAACTTCTTTTCCAAGAATCTCCATCAATTCAAACAATCCCGGACCTTTTGTTACACCAGTTAATGCAAATCTTAATAGATGAAAGACCTCTCCTGTTTTTACCTTTTTCTCTTCACAAAATTTTCTTATCATATCTTCAAGAACCGTTTTTTCAAATGGTTCTATTTCCTTTATTTCAACGAGTATATCAGACAATATCCTTGTAGCCTCAGGACTTTTGAATTTCTGTGATAAACCCGAATTCCAGGTAATATCTTCTGTAATAAATGGCGATATTCTTTCGGGAACATCCTTAAGGGTTTTGAATTTTTCTTTTTCAAGATCTATAACTCTTTCAATAGTTTTCATATTTTTTTCAATGCTCGATTTTTCATATCCTGCTTTTTCGAGAAAAGGAATTGATAGTTTTGCTATTTCACTTGATGGTTTTATTTTCATATACTGACTGTTCATCCAGAGAAGTTTCGCAGGATCAAATATGGCATTGGATTTATTACAGGATTCAATTGAAAATTCTTGAATTAGTTTTTCTCTTGGAAATATTTCCTGATTATCTTTGCTACTCCAACCGAGAAGAGCCAAATAATTAAACATTGCATCTGAAAGAAAACCGTTTTCTCTGTACTGTCGAACGCTGGTCGCCCCGTGTCTTTTACTCAAACGTGTCCTGTCTGGGCCGAGAGTCATTGACATATGCGCAAACTGTGGGGGTATTTGACCAAATGATTCAAATATAAGAATATGTTTCGGCGTGTTTGAAAGATGGTCTTCGCCTCTTATTACATGTGTAATTTTCATCTCAAAATCATCGATAACCACAGCAAAGTGGAATGTGGGAACTCCATTTGATTTCATAATAACGAAATCATTTAGCGAACCTGATTCAAACCTTACAATACCACGGATAATATCATTTACAACAACATCTTTTTCAGGGACCTTAAACCTTAAGACAGGTTTTCTTCCCTCTGACTTAAATTTAGCAATCTGCTCATCTGTAAGATTTCTACAATAATTATCATATCCTTTTGCTTTCGTCCTTTCTTCAATTTCCTCTTTTGTACACCAACACTGATATGCCTTACCCTCAGATACAAGACGGGTTGCATATTCCCGATAAAGATTCAGCCTCTCTATTTGTCTATATGGCTGGTATGGACCTCCAATATCAGGGCCTTCGTCCCAGGAAAGCCCAAGCCATCTTAAATCATCGAGAATACCTTTTTCAAACTCATCGCTCGATCTATCTAAATCTGTATCCTCTATACGAAGTACAAAGACCCCTTTATTTTTTCTTGCGAACAAATAATTAAAAAGTGCTGTCCTTGCGTTTCCTATATGAAGATAACCTGTGGGACTTGGTGCAAATCGTACTCTTACCATTGGTTTTTCCTCCTGAAATTTCCAAGCGGGTTAATATAATAATTTACCTGTTTTTGAGATTTATGTCAAAGGTATGTATAATAAGCAATATTATTCTAAGGGAAAAAACTGAATAATAAATTACATAGATTTATAGAAAACGAATGTATGTTAGAATATCAAGTAAGATTATTACTCCCGATATACGCAGTTTTTTGACAATATGGCTGAAGATAGGTATAATTTTATGTGCAATATTAACAAAGATGAACCACGGAGGAGTTAATGATTAGAAAGTATGAGGCCTGCATTCTGATTGATCCTGGACTTGACCACAGTGAACTTGAAGAAGAGATAAATAACATTTTGGAAATCTTGAGATCTTCGGGTACAAATGTTGTTCATCACGAATTATGGGGCAGACGCACACTTATGTATCCTATAAAGAAAAAAAACGAGGGGTATTATTATCTTTTTCACTTTGAAACAACACCCGATGCATTAAAAAAAATAAATGATGGCTTGAAACATAGAGAAAAAGTTCTCAGAACTCTTATTTTGAATATAAAAGAATTCCCTGAATTTACAAAAAATGGCGAGTCCGAATCTCAATAAGGTTTTTTTAATCGGAAGATTAACGAGGGATCCTGAACTAAGGTACACACCTTCTGGAAGTGCTGTCGCAGGTTTTGGCATTGCTGTTAACAGGGAATATACTGCAAAGGATGGCAACAAGAAGGAAGACCCATGCTTTATCAATCTTGTCGTCTGGGGAAAAAGGGCTGAAATTTGTGCAGAATACCTCAGAAAAGGTTCAATGATTTTTGTTGAAGGACGTTTGAATTATCGTCAGTGGGAAACCACAGATAAGGAGAGAAGATCAACACTGGAAGTTTTTGTTGAAAACTTTCAATTTCTGGATAGATTAGTTCCGGATATACAGGGAGAAATGGAAAATGGAACAAAGAATGAAGGATTCAAAGAAGAAACAGAAACCAAAAAGGAAGAAACGGGCGAGGGGATGTAAGTTTTGTGAGGAAAAAATTCATGAGGTTGACTACAAGGATGTCGGACGAATAAGAAGGTATATGAGCGGTAGAGGAAAGATCCTTTCATGTAAACTTACAGGTGTTTGTGCACGACATCAACGGTCTCTTACAAGGGCTATAAAACGAGCAAGGTACATGGCACTTCTTCCATATATTCAGGTATAAGGAAAAATATTATGAAAATCATCCTTACAAAAGACATAAAAGGTTTAGGACAGGAGGGAGAAATTCACGAGGTCAGAGATGGATACGCAAGGAATTATCTTTTGCCGAAAGGACTTGCCATTGAGGCGAGCGGAAAAAATATAAAAAAGATTGAACAGATTAAAAAATCCGCGGATTTGAAGAGAGAAAAACTTCTAAGAGAAACAGAAGAACTCCAAAAAAAATTGGATAAGATTTCAGTTACCATTGAAGCAAATGCAGGCGAAGAAGAAAAATTGTTTGGTTCTATTACCGCAGAAGATATTGTAAATGCACTAAAATCTCAGCATGATATTCAAATAGATAAACACCAGGTTAATATTGAAGAACCAATAAAAAAGCTTGGTATCTATAAGGTCAATATCCATCTTATTGGTGAAATCAGGGCAGAATTAAAGGTGTGGATTGTGCAGAAGCAAAACCCTGCCTAACAGGGTAATAATACCTCACAATATATCATTGTTTTTATCTTGCCTGGCGGATATAATAATTTAAGAGGGAACTATGGCAAAAAAAAATCTACCTGTTAGTGAACAGGTACCACCCCAGAATACTGAAGCAGAAAAGGCTTTTATTGCATCAATGCTTCTTGAAGAAGATGCCCTTATAAGAGGTCTTGAAATTATTAAAAAAGATTTTTTTTATGACAATCGCCATCAGTTAATATTTAGCGCTATGCAGGATCTCTTTGAAAAAAATATCAAATGTAATCTTATTACACTTTCCAATTATCTTAAAGAAATTAACAAGATAGATCAGGCAGGAGGTATTGAATATTTAACCTCGCTTTTCGATTTTGTCCCTACTGCTGCTCATATAGAGGATTATGCAAAGATTGTGAAAGATACCTTTGTACTTAGAACGCTCATTAACACATCTACAAAGATTATTACAGAAGCATACTCAGGTGTTCAGGATGTTGATGGTCTTCTTGATCGTGCAGAAACGATGATATTCGATGTTTCTGAACATATGATTTCACGAGAGGCATATCCAATATCCACGCTTGTTAAAGAAAATCTTGATCTTTTTGAAAAGATACACGCAAGACAGGATCGTGTAACAGGTTTACCTACTGGTTATATTGATCTTGATAATATCACATCAGGATTCCAAAGATCTGATTTTATTGTTATTGCTGCAAGACCTTCAATGGGGAAAACAGCATTTGCCTGTAATATCGCTCAAAATCTTGCAGTAACGCAGAATGTTCCTGTTTTGATATTCAGCCTCGAAATGTCAAAGGAACAACTTGTCCAGAGAATGTTATGTTCAGAAGCACGTATTGATTCGTCCCTGATGAGAAAGGGCATTCTTTCAGATAGAGACATGGGCAAACTAATTCAGGCAGCCGGCATACTCGAAAAAACGCCTATATTCATC
>Ga0208461_1001068_pt1 | contig 25589 bp, 18 predicted proteins | sample AD_JPNTR4_MetaG_FD_184448 | JGI IMG/M metagenome (GOLD analysis project Ga0208461, IMG submission 184448) | Active sludge microbial communities of municipal wastewater-treating anaerobic digesters from Japan - AD_JPNTR4_MetaG (SPAdes) (version 2) | ecosystem: Engineered > Bioreactor > Anaerobic...
CTGCTGTTCTTCAACTCCCGCACCGCGGACGGCCACCTTGGCGACTTCACCGACGCCTGCCGCGAGAACAGATCGTACGCCATGCGATCCCTCACCGCACAAAAACCGTTCAAATAAAAACGCCCTGGCGCCGACCCCGCCGGCTTTGCTCATGACTTGCGTCTCCAAAGACACATGTGGTACGATCACGCCCCATTCTTATTCCACGCAAAGGGGGGGCGAACGTGATTCGGTGGCTGTTGTTGGCTGGGGGTGTGATCGGGTGCGTGGCACGGTGTTCTTTTGCGGCCCCGGCGCTTGAATACGTTTATCCGGCGGGAGCGGCGCAAGGCAGTGAGTGCGAGGTCGAGATCGGCGGGACTCCGTTGACGGACGTCACCCAGGCGGTGGTCAGTGGCGAGGGAGTCAAACTGACCTATCTGGGTCCGGTCAAAACGGTGACGTTGAACAAGAAAGGGCGCCCCATTCCGGTCGTAGTCCCGAACCGTTTGCGCTTCAGAATGGTGGTCGACAAAAATGCCGTGCCGGGACTGCGCGCTCTGCGCGCCAGTACGGCCTACCGGTTGACCGAGCCGGTCGGTTTTGAGATTCAGGCCGGGGTGACCGAGTGGAGCGGGCCAGTGACAAATCGGGCAGAAGCCTGCGATGAAGTGTTGCCGTCTTTCCCGGTTTGTGTGAATGGCCGGGTCGTGCACGAGAAGCCTAACCGGTATCGGTTTGAAGCGCGGCAAGGCATGAAGATCGTTGCTGTGACGCAACCTGATGTTCTGCCGCCGACGGGGTTCTTGCCGTCCCTGACCTTTTGCGATGCGACAGGTAGGCCGTGCGACAGTGTGACTGTGTACGCGGCGGACCGTGCGCCGGCCGCTGTGTTCGATGTGCCGCGGGATGGCACGTATTCGCTGGATGTGGGTTCCGCCGTGCCGGCGCGGTGGGGGGATGACTGTGTCTACCGGCTTCGGGTGGGGGAGTTGCCGCTCATTACAGGTTTCACGCCATCGCGTGCGGCTGAGGGCGAGAGTCTGAATGTCCGGTTGGAAGGGGTGAACCTGCCGCAAAAAAGAGTCCGTCTCTTTACTGGCGGGAAAAACAGCGCGCTCTGCCTGCAGGCGATCACCGAAGGAGCCTGTGCCGTGCCAGGGCTTCGCTTCGCACTGGATGCCGAGTCCGCCGCGCCTGATTTCAGGGTCACAATGACGCCCGCTTCTTTGAATATCCCGGCGGAGGGTAGCGCGCTGGTGAAACTGCGCGTGCAGAGAATCAATGGATTCGCAGGCGAAATCCGCGTGGCGCTCGATTTCCCACCGCTCAGTATTGCGAGCGAGGGCGGCGTGATCCCTGCCGATGCAACGGAAAGCGTGCTGACGGTCTCGACCGACGGCGTCCGCTATCCACGCGTTGTTTTTAGTTTGGCGCTGACGGCTACGGCCGAAATAAACGGTCAGACGGTGAAGAGGGCGGTGTTGCCGGTCCGTCGCTACGCGGTTGCGGATGTCGAATGTGAGCAGGTTTTCGCGGAGCCTGCGGCGCGATCAAACCCTGGAATGAATCCGTTACGTATCAATGTTGCGCCGAATACACCGCTGATTGTGCCGTCTGCGGAAGCGTCCCGATTGACGCTGTTCAGTTCCAGTTTGGCAACTCATTTGGGTGGGCTTTACAAGCCGGTCGTGATCTATCCGCCGCGCGGTTTTACCGTTGCGGGTGTACAGCGCACCAACAAGCAGGAACGTGCCGCCGTCCTGTTGAAGTGCGATCCCCAAGTATGGCAGCCGGGGGCCACCGGGCATCTCGTATTGGGGTGCGTCAAACGCGACGACACACAACGGGAACCGATCGCCGTCACGCAGTGCGTGCCTTTTGTGGTCCGGTAGGCCGTTTCTGGCAGTGCGGGCAGAAGTGCGTGCCGCGCTGGCCGACCACGATCCGCTCAATCACGGTGCCGCAGCGCGGGCAAGGCAGGCCGTCACGGCGGAAAACCTTGAGAGCGTCGGCGTTGCGGCCGCGACGGCCGGCGACGCTGTAAAAGTTCGCCTCGCTATTCCCAAGCGTAGTGCCGGCATTGTCAATCCCGCGCTGCAGGACTTCGCGGATGGCCGCATGAAGGCGACGGATTTCGGCACCGTTGAGGGTGTCGGCGCGGCGCTCCGGGTGAAGGCGCGCCTGCCACAGCGCCTCGTCCACGTAGATGTTGCCCAGACCGGCCACTGTGGTCTGATCGAGCAAGTGTGGCTTGATCTGACGCGTCTTGCCTGTCAGACGCTGCTTGAAGCGATCTAGCGTAAAGTCCGCCTCAAGAGGCTCTGGGCCGAGATCGGCCAGTGGATCGGTGCCAGGCTGTACCAGACGGTACCGGCCGAACTTTCGCGTATCATTGAAGATGAGTTCCCGTCCGTCGGTCAGGCCGATGCTCACATGGTCGTGCGGCCCCGGACGTTCGCCATCCTTCGCAAACCGCAGTTTGCCGGTCATGCGCAAGTGGAGCAACAGGCGACTGCCAGAGTCAAGGTGCAGAACGATGAACTTGGCGCGGCGCGTGACCGCGGTAATGGTGCGCCCGGCAAGTTCACGACAAAAAACATCAGGTGCCGGTTCTGCAACAGTACGCGGCCAGCGCACGGCGACGCGCCGGATCACAGAACCCTGCAGACCGTGTGCGCGGAGATCCCGCACGATCGTCTCGACTTCTGGTAACTCGGGCATGGTTTTTCTCCCTTGGTGATCAATGACTATACCATGATTGCCGTGCCTAGCGTGCGGCCATTCGACCTGTAATCGGCAAGCGCGTCGGTCGGGGGCATCGAAATCGAAATCGGGATCGCTATCGAGGGAGCGCCGACTGGCACTCGGACACGAGAGAATGAACTGGACCGCATGGCGGCGATGCTGAGTCGGCTGGGCGGAAGAGGGTGCCAAGTGCGAGAAGAAACATCGGCTTACGGCGGAAACCCAATCGATCCCGATAGCGATCCCGATAGCGATAGCGATTTGGATGAAGACAAGCCCCAACAACGCGGTGGAGGCGACGGAATACCGCCGCCTCACCGCTGACGTCGGGACGGAGCCCGCCCGCGAGTCCCTTTGAATATCCTTTGTTTTCATTGTTGGAGAGAGGGCCTCTGTGTCGTCCGTAATGATGGAGTCTCGTGTCAAAAAAAGACCCCCAAGAGAAGTCTTTTTCTCGATTGCAGGCACCCGCCCGTTGGCGTGAGCACGAGCCGTGCCTTGCTCCACCCCCGTGATCTCTGCTATATTCATGCCCAAAGAAAGGGCCTGCGCTAGGTCGTATGATGGTAAATCACATAGGAGATCAGCGGTGATCACGCGCGAACCGGTCTATACGGACGCGCCGGCCACAGCATGGGGGGGAGTGTGGCGCGCGGTCTTGCTGGGACTGGCGGATGTGGGCCGCGCAGGCACGCTCACGATCCAGGCGCTGGCGGGCGTGCCGTTCATGTTCTTCGCAGGGCGTCGTCGTCAAGAATGGGTGCGGCAAATGTACCAGATGGGCATCAAGAGCCTGCCCGTCATCTCTGTGGTCGGCATGTTTACCGGCATGATCCTCGGCTTACAGGTGGGGCTGGAGCTGCGCCGGTTCAACCAGGAGATCTATATCGGCTCGGCGGTCATGGTCTCGCTGCTGCGCGAGATGGGCCCGTTCATGTCGGCGCTGATCCTGGCGGCCTGCGTCGGCTCCTCGATGGCCGCGCAGATCGGCACCATGACGGTCAATGACGAGATTGCGGCGCTGGAGATCATGTCGATCGACCCGGTGCGTTTCCTGATGACGCCGCGCATGGCGGCGATGGCCGTCATGACGCCGCTGCTCTCTTTTTACACCTGCGTGCTGGGCGTGATCGGCGGCGGCATCGTCGGACTCACCCAGCTCAATGTGCCGTGGGAGCAATACATCACGATGGCGATGGACATCGCCCGGATGCGCGATCTCTACGTCGGATTGTTTAAAGCCTTGATTTTCGGGATTGTCATCACCGGCGTCTCCTGTTTCGAAGGTTTCACCACGCGGCAGGGCGCGGTGGGGGTGGGACAGGCCACCCGGCGTTCGGTGATCACATCCTTCCTGCTGATCTTGATTTTCGGCTATATCGTCACGCGCATGTTTTATGACCTATGATCCGTTTTGACCATGTCACCAAGCAATTGAGTGGGCGCAACGTCCTCGACGATCTCACCTTCGACATCAAGAAGGGCGAGATCTTCGTGATTGTCGGTCCGTCGGGGACCGGCAAGAGCGTGACGCTGAAGCACATGGTGCGCCTGCTCACGCCCACGAGCGGCTCGGTGTGGGTCGATGATGTCGAGGTGAGCGCGGTGGACGGTGACGATCTGACGCGCGTGCGCGAGCGGTTCGGCTACCTGTTCCAGGGCGGTGCGTTGCTGGGCTGGATGACGGTCGAGGAGAACATCGCGCTCCCGTTGCGCGAAAAGACACGCCTGTCGGAAGATGAGATCGAAGCGCGCGTGATGAAAGCGCTGCGCGCGGTCGGCCTGGAGAAGGACGGCGACAAGTATCCCAGCGAGATTTCCGGCGGCATGCAGAAACGGGCCGGACTGGCGCGCGCGATCGTGCGTGAACCGGAGATCGTGCTCTATGACGAGCCGACCTCGGGCCTCGATCCCGTCACGGCGCGCACGATCGACCAGTTGATTCGCCGCTTGAACGAAGAATTGGGCATCACCAGCGTGGTGGTGACGCATGATTTGCAGGGGGCGTTGCTGATCGCGGACCGCATCGCGATGCTGACCGGCGGACGTTTTGTGGAGATCAGTCCGCCCAAGGCTTTTGTGGCCACGGACCAACCGGACGTCCGCGGTTTTCTGGACGCCCAGTTTATTTCAAAAAAGGGGCTTGAAGGAGTCTGAGTGGGGGAGACGCAGACCGCGTTAGAAGCCACCGTTGAACGGATGGGAGAATGGTATGAGCCTGAAGAATAATAAGGAGGTTTTTTCCGAGGTGATCGTCGGCCTGTTTATGGTCGCCGTGTTGGGGTTGCTGGTCTATTTCACGATCATCATTTCGGGAATCGATGTGCTGAACGGCAAGAGCAAGGTGCCGGTCACCGTGCTGTTCCGCGATGTCGGCGGGCTCAAGGTGCGCGATTCGGTGATCTTGCGCGGCATGACGGTCGGCTCGGTCAATGACATGCGTCTGGAAAACAGCGGTGTGCGCGTGACGCTGCTCCTCGATAGCGGTGTGCGCTTCAAGGAAGGATACCGGATCTCCGTCAACTCGGGCTCTCTATTGGGCGGCAATTACCTGCTGATCGAGGAGGGAACGGGAGCCGATGTGCCCCGTGGAACCGACTTGCAGGGCGAGACGCCGACCAACTGGATGCGCGATCTGGGCAAGATCGTGGCCGACCTGCGCGAGGCGACCGCAGGCGGGCACCTGAAGAGCATCGTGACCAATCTGGACGCGGCGGTCGTCTCGATCAAAGACGTGGCGGCGCGTGTCGAGCAGGGTAAGGGTACGCTCGGGAAACTGTTCTCCGAAGACATGACGCTGTACAACGATCTGTCGAACGCGGTCGCGAGCCTGCGTTCCGTGGCCGTCAAGGTTGACAGCGGCGAAAATTCGTTGGGGCGGTTGATCAACGATGACGGCAATGTCTACACGAACCTCAGCGTTTCGATCGCGAACCTGAAATCCATTTCCGACCGGCTCGAAAAGGGCGAAGGCACACTCGGACGATTGCTTTCCTCCGACGATACGGTCTATACCGACTTGCAGGCGGCTGTCGAGAATCTGAAAAAAGTCTCGGAACGCCTGGAGAATGGCGAAGGATCATTGGCCAAGCTGCTGAAAGACGACAACGCGGTCTACAACGACTTGCAGGCGACGGTCGCCAACCTGAAAGAGGTGACCGGCCGGCTGGTCAAAGGCGAGGGCACGCTCGGCAAACTTTCGAAAGAGGACGAGCTTTACACCGACGTCCAGGGCCTGATCAAAGACGTGCGCCAGACGGTCGACAACTTCCGTGACACCACGCCGATCAGCGCCTTCGCCAGCCTAATCATGGGCGGACTGTAGAGTTGGAGTGCGGGAGCTTGCTCCCGCTTTCCAAAGCGGCGGCTAGCCGCCGCACTCCATACTGCGCGTGCACGGTTTCACCGAGACAGGTGTAAAACCCCGAAGTAACCCACAGCAAAAAAGAGCGTACAGCCGATCACGGTCGCCAAAAAATAGCCGGCGGCGTACAGATATTGAGTGCCTTGAAGAAATTGGAATGTCTCGTGCGTAAACGTCGACATCGTCGTGAATCCGCCGCACAGTCCGGATGCCAACAGAAGACGCTGGTTCGGCGACAGGATATTTGTCGCGGAGGCAAATGCCGCGACGAGGCCAAGAAAGAGACAGCCGCCGAGGTTGGCCCACAGGGTGCCATGAGGAAAGGTTCCGGAGACACGCTGGCCCAGCAGACTGAGGGCATAGCGCAACATCGAGCCGAAGAAGCCGCCACAGCCGACCGTAAGAAATGAAAGTGTGAGTTGCATGGACAAAAATCGAGCTGTTCTGTCTCTGTGGGCGAGCTATTATAACGACTCCGATGAGTTCGTCAACAAAACCGCATTCCAAACTTCGCGTCTTCGCGTCTTCGCGCCTTCGCGTGAGAATCAAAGACCTTTGAGTCCTTGGTTCCCGACAGTCGGTTTGCTATGCTGACCTCATGTCTGAACCCGTACAGCCTGATACATTCTGTTTAGCACCGCTGCGCGGAGTCACGGTCCGGACTTTCCGCAACCTGCACGCGCTCTGGTTCACGCCGCCCGACCGCGCGGTGGCACCGTTCATTCCGACCTTCGCGGGCGAAAAAATCAAGCCGATGCTGCTGAAGGATGTCGATCCCGAACTGGGGCAGTCCTTGCCGGTCGTACCCCAAGTGATCGGCAAAGACCCCGCCCAGTTGCGCACGCTGCTGCGCGCGTTCAAGGCGATGGGCTATGACTGTGCCGACCTGAATGCCGGTTGCCCGTATCCGTTCATTGTCAAAAAGGGACGTGGCGCCGGCCTGATGCGCGATGAAGCGTCTTTCGCGCGCATGCTGGAGGTCGGCTGCGAAGAGATGCCGCAGGGGTTATCGGTGAAGGTCCGGCTGGGTATCGACCGACCCGATATGCTGATGTCGCGCATGGCGCTGATCAACCGCTTCCCGCTGCGGGAGGTTACGATTCATGCGCGCACGGCGCGGCAGATGTACGAGGGCGCCGTTGATCTTTGGGCGTTTGCGGAAGTGATGGCGGCGTGTCGGCATCCGGTTGTCTACAACGGCGACCTGCGTACGCGTGCGGACTTCCTTTTGCTTAAGTCGCGCTTTCCACGAATCACGCGATGGATGGTCGGGCGCGCCGCAGCGATCGATCCGTTCGTTTTCGCGCGCTTGACAGCAGAATCGCCGCCTGCCCGTGACGCGGTGCGCCTCAAAGGTTTCTTGGATGATTACCTGGCCGCGTGCGAGGAGGAGCTATACGGGCCGGCCTCAGTGTTGGGACGCATGAAGGAGCTGTGGAGCTACCTGCATCAGTCGCTGGCGGGCGGCGAGCGAATCTGGAAGAGAGTGCGCGTGTGCCGCACGTTGCATGAGTATCGGCGCGTGGTAGACGCGGCGTTCGCGTCGTTCCCGGGGTTTGTGTCGGACGAGGTGTTGCAGGGGGTGCGTCCAGAGGGAAGCGTGACGTGCGCGAGCGGCGATGCGGTGGCGCGTGACGGTTGCAGTAGTTGTGATGAGTGTCCTTGAAAAAAGGGGGAGACGCCGCGCGTGGGTGGCGGGCGTGCTGTTGGCGGGGGGCCTGCTGTGGGGGGCGACCGTCAAGGCGGCCCAGTATGCCCTTAAATTGTGGACGGTGGAGGATCGTCTGCCGGGCAGTCCGGTAGTGGGCTTGGCGCAAGCCCAAGACGGTTACCTGTGGCTGGTGACGCGCGTGCAGCTCATCCGTTTCAACGGTGTGGAGTTCTATGATGTGCCGGTGCCGGCGGCTGTGCGTGAGCAAACCGGCGGGTTTTCTGGCGTCTTCTGCGGCCAGGCCAAAGGCGTGTGGGTCTATGGGCCGGACGGCGTGGCGCGTTTTCTGGCTGGCGAGTGGCAGGTCTGGTCGGCGGCGTCGCTGCCGGGGACGGTCGGGCATGTGCTGGGCATGGTCGAGACGCCGGACGGCGTGGTGCGCGCTGTGGCCGAGCGTGGCCTGCTCGAAGCGGTGACCGCTGAAGATGACACGACCACGCAGTTTGCCGTCAAGCTCTGCCCGGTGCCGCCGGATGACCGCGCGACGCTGGGCGCCGTGACCGGCGCGACTTCGGATCGGACGGGCAGCATCTGGATGACCGCGTGGAACGGGCTTGTTGAATACCGTGACGGACGGTTCGATGATCAGAGCATGCGTCTGCCCGACTTTTTGGTCGAGGCGGCCGACGGCGTGCATGCGGGTCGTTCGGGGCGCCTCTGGGTGTATGGCCCCAACGGGGTGGCGTACCGGGAGAAGAATATCTGGACGCCGATCGGATTTCCTGAAAACGCCGGCATGGCCACTGTGATGCTGGAAGTCTCGGATGGCGCGCTGTGGATCGGCAATCCGACCGGCATGTTCCGGTGGGAGGAGGGACGCTGGCGGCGGATCGAGGAGCAGGACACGCCGGGCAGCCTCTCGGTCAATACGCTGATCGAGGATCATGATGGCACACTCTGGGCGGCGTGTGACGGCGGATTGCTGCGCATCCGCAAGAAGATCGTCGGCACGCTCGTTGCGGAAGGGCGTGCTACGGCGGGCACGGCCTACGCCCTGCGGCGGCTGGCGGATGACAGCGTGTGGGTGGGGTACAAAGGGCGCGCGGTGCGGTTGACCGGCAAGGAGGGCCGCCTGCTGCAAACGCTTTATCTGGATGCCGACGTGCCGGTCAGCGCGTTGTTGCAGGATGCCGCGGGGCGTGTCTGGATGGGGACACTGGGCGGCGGGCTCTTCATGTATCGCGACGGGGCGTTGACGCTGGTCACTCAAAACGACTACAGCATGCCGATGGTGCATACGGTGTACACGCTGTGCGACGATCCCGCGTTGGGCATTCTGGCGGGCACGCCCCAAGGGCTGATGCGTGTCTCGGGCGGTGGCGAGCTGGAGGCGGCCGTCGTTCATGGCTCGCGCGTGTCGGAGCCGGTGCATGGTCTGCACCGTGATGAGGATGGAACCCTCTGGCTTTGCAGCGAACGTCTCGGACTTCTGCGTATTCGGCCAGACGGCGGCAAACTGGTGATCGGTCATGAGGCCGGGCTGTCCGGTTATCCACGCGTAGTGACGCGCGACTCATCCGGGAATCTCTGGGTCGGGACGACCGCCGGCCTGTTTCGGGTGGAACGTGATGCCGTGATTGCGATCAGTCGGCATGCTGGCGGCTTTGATGATGCGGTGTTGCAGATCACGGAGGATGCCTTTGGCCGGCTCTGGCTCGGTACCACTCGCGGGCTGTTATGTGTGTATCTTGAAGACCTTGAGCGGTTGGCACGGACGAAGGCAGGCGATCAGGCGGTCGCGGTGCGCATGTTGCATCTGGGCAGTTCGGACGGCCTGCCAGGCGGGCGTTGCATGGGCGGTGCTGTTTCGCTTGGCGGGCCGCGTCGCGGGGGTGTCTGGTTCCCGTTCGAGAACGGTGTCGCGGTGGTGGATCCGTCCAAGGTGGAGTTCTCCGGTCGACCGCCGGTTGTGGCGTTAGAGCGCGTGCGTGTTAACGGGCAGTCGGTTTTTGACAATGCGGTGCCGCAGCCGCGTTCGCTGATTCTGGCCCCCGGCGCACGCAACATCGTGTTTCAGTTTGCCGCGCTGGCGCCGGGAGAATCGGACTCCGTGCGTTTCCGGTACAGGGTGGAGGGGGTGCGACAGGGGTGGTCACCGGTTCAAGCGGAAAACACGGCGGTGTTTGAGTGGTTGCCGCCAGGTAACTACGTGCTGCAGGTCGTGGCTGAGGCTGGCGGCATCTGGAATCTGGATGGTGTCTCGCAGGCCTTTACGGTACGCGCCTATTTCTGGCAGACGGTGGGGTTCTATCTGCTGCTCGCCGTCATCCTTGCCTGCGTGGTGTTTTTGATTGCCCGGTGGATGCTCTGGCACCGTTATCAGTTGCAGATGGCCTTGCTCAAGCGTGAGGAGGCATTGGCGCAGGAGCGTGCGCGTATTTCGCGCGACATCCATGACGAGTTGGGCAACGGCCTTTCGGTCGTGGCCACGCTGAGCGAGCTGGCTCACAATGACGTGGAAAAAGGGGACGTTCATAAACGGCTGGATCAGATCTACGATGTGGCCAATGAACTGGCACGAAATGTGGACGAGACCGTTTGGGCGGTGAACCCGGCCAATGACGGCTGGGAGCCGTTTCTCAGTTATTTCGAGCAGTATACCGAATATTTTCTGGGTAACTCCGGCCTTCGTTTCCACTTTACGCGTCCGGCCGAGTTGGTGGAACGTCCGATCGCCTCGAAGACCCGTCATCACCTTTTGTTGGCCGTGCGCGAAGCGGTCGGCAATGTGCTCAAACACGCGACAGCCAAGCAGGTGAGAATCGCGATGCGCTTGGATGGCGATGTCTTGGAAGTGCGGGTCGAGGATGACGGCGTCGGTTTTGACACCACGAAGCCGGCTGGCGTCGGGCATGATGGGCTTGATAATATGGCGCGCCGCATGAAAGAGGCGGGCGGAAACCTGCACATCCACAGCGTGCCCGGTCGGGGGACGTGCGTGACTTTCCGCGTATCGCTTGCGGATAATGGAGGGAGACCATAAGAGATGAGCAAGCTTGGGATCATCATGACGGGCGCAGTGACCTGTATGGCGGTCAGCCTGTGGGCGCAAGACGAATGGAAGGATCCTCGTGTGCGCACCTTGTGCATGCCGCAACGTGTGATGTGGACTTCGGGAAACACGCCGTCGTCGCGTGTCGAGAATGCCGAGATTCTACTGAAGGAGAAGTACGGGCAAGTGCCAGAGGGCCGTTTTCTGGCAGGCACCGGATGCCGTATGGAGAACAAGGGCGCTCCGGCTTCGGTACTGGTGGACTTTGGGCGTGAACTGCATGGCGGCGTGCAGCTCGCGTCGGGCGGGCCGAGCAAGAAGGGAATCAAGGTGCGCGTGCGGTTCGGCGAGTCGGCCGCCGAGGCGATGGCTGAACTCGGCGAGCGGGGCGCGTGCAATGATCATGCGATTCGCGATGATGTGGTGGCGTTGCCGTGGCTCGGCACGCGCGAGCTGGGCAACACCGGCTTCCGCTTTGTGCGCGTGGATCTGGTCTCTGAGGGCGTGTTGAGCCTGGAGTCGATCCGTGCGGTGTCGCTGATGCGTCCCATGCCGCAGCTTGGCGCTTTCACGTGCAGCGATGAGCGCCTGAACCAAATCTGGGCCACGGCGGCACGGACGCTGCACCTCTGCTGCCAGGAGTACATCTGGGACGGGATCAAGCGCGACCGGCTGGTGTGGATGGGGGATATGCACCCGGAGGTCATGGCGTTGATGGCGGTGTTCGGCCCGCAACAGGTTTTGACCGATTCGCTGGATTACATGCGGCATACCACGCCGCCAGACGCTTGGATGAACGGCATGCCCGCCTACACGCTGTGGTGGATCCGCTGTCAGCACGACTGGTACCGCTACACCGGCGACCGGGCCTATCTGGCCAAGCAGCAGGCATACCTTTCCGCTGTGCTCGAGAACGTGCTGAAGCACATGAAGCCCGAGGGTCACTACGGTCTGCCGAGCGGCTTTCTGGACTGGCCGACCCAGCACAACCGCAAGGCGGTGGATGCCGGCATGCAGGCGCTGATGCTGATGGCGGTCGAAGACGGCGCGCGTTTAGCTGAGGTGCTGGGGGACGCTGAACTGGCCGCACGCTGCAAGGAGGGGGCGGCGCGGCTGCGTCAAGTGCGTCCTGACCCGCAAGGCAGCAAGCAGGCGGCTGCGCTGCTCGCGCTCGCCGGTCTTGCCGATCCGTCGGCCCTGCACGCCCAAGTGCTTGCGCGCGACGGCGTGCAGGGCGTTTCGACGTTCTACGGTTACTACATGCTGGAGGCGATGGCTAAGGCCGGCGACGTGCAGCGCGGCATCGACACCGTGCGCGACTACTGGGGCGCGATGCTGGATATGGGCGCCACCAGCTTCTGGGAGGATTTCAGTGTCGCCTGGACCAATCAGGCGTTCCGTATCGATGAACTGCCTGTGCCGGGCAAAAAGGACATCCACGGCGACTACGGCGAATTCTGCTACAAGGGTTTCAGGCACAGCCTCTGCCATGGCTGGTCGTCGGGGCCGGCCGCTTGGCTGATCGCACACGTGTTAGGCATTCAGCCGTTGGAGGTGGGTTGCAAGACCGTGCGCGTTAAGCCGTTTTTGGGTGGGCTGTCTTGGGCCGAGGGGGCCTTCCCGACGACGGCGGGCGTGATCAAGGTGCGTCACGCGCGCCAGGGTGACGGTTCGGTGAAAAGCGAGGTTCAGGCGCCTGACGGAATCAAGATCGTACGGGAGTGAACATGACAAGAACAGTAATGACCGCCGTGGCGGTGGCCGTCGCGACGGTATGGGCCGGGCCGCAGGTTGTGACAACCTGTTTCTCCACGCCCGATCTGGTGATCGCCGAAGAGACGTTGACACCTCCCGCCGCAGCCGATACCGATGCCGCGCCGCTCATACAGGCTGCGATCGATCGGGTGGCACGGCGGGGTGGAGGAACGGTGTTCGCGGCGGCCGGCACGTACCGCATCGCCTCGCGCGTGATCGTGCGTGAAGGCGTAACGTTGCGGGGCGATTTCTCGGCGCCGTCTCCGGGGGCGGGGACGCTCTTGAGTCTCACAGCGGACAAGGGGCGCGAAGACGCGCCTGCCACCTTTTTGATCGAGCGCGGCGGCGGTCTTGTCGGACTGACCTTCTGGTATCCGGAACAGCGCATGCCTGATCCGGTGCCTTATCCGTGGACCGTCAAGAATGCCAACATGCCCGCTAACGACAACCAGACCGTCACGGACTGCACCTTTGTCAACGCCTGGAAGGCGATCTGCATCGGGCCGGATGCCAACGAGTTGCACACCTTCCGCAGGCTCAGGATCTGCGCGTTGAAGACCGGCATCGAGATTGACAGCACGACTGATATCGGACGCATGAGTGAAGTCACGGTCGCGCCGGCAGTCTGGCTGGAGAGCGGTCTGCCAGGCGTGCCGCAGAGGACCGTGTTACACGACTATCTGCTGCGTGAAGACACCGTGGCAGTCGAGATCGGCCGCAGCGACTGGGAGTATATCTGGCGGCTGGAGATCTTCGGATACCGTCGCGGTCTGGTTTTCCGCAAAGGCACGCGCGGCACCACCAATGCGGTGATGGCCGAGTCGCGTCTCACCGGTTGTGGCCGAGCTTGCGAGGTGCAGGCGTTGAATCAGGTCGGTTTTTCCGCGTACCGCTGCGAGTTCGCCGGCACCGACCGCGCGTGGCTCGGCACGCCTTCTTTCGACGCGGTGGTCCAGTTTCATTCGTGCCGGTTCGACGGGGTGGCGGCAAACGATGGCAACGGCGTGGTGACCTTTCACGCCTGTGATCTCGCGGCGTCTGATGTCACGTGTGTGCAAGGCGGGCAGATGACGGCCCTGGATTGTGCGCTGGGAAAGGTCTCGCTGGCTGCCCGCCGCGCTCGGTTGCTTGGGTTCGATGCCAGGAAGGCGCGTGTGGACAGAGTGGATCAGACTGGCGACGTGATGATCAGTGAGACACGTTGCGGCAAGGCGGGCGATCCGGTTGTCTGGGGCGATCCGCCGCCGTTTCCGCGTCCGCGTTCCAATGCGCTGTTTGTGGTGACCGAGTTCGGTGCCTCGCCTGAGCAAGCGGACAACGCGGCGGCTTTTCAAGCGGCCTTGAACAAGGCGGGTGAGAATCCCGGCGGCGGTACGGTCTATGTGCCAGCCGGGCGCTATGCGTTTCGGCAAGACATCACTGTGCCGACGGGTGTGGAGCTGCGCGGTTGTTCAGATGTGCCGCACCATACGGTGTCGGGCGGAACGGTCTTGATGATCTATCACAATCGCGGCGTCGGGGCCGGCCCGCCCTTTGTGAGCTTGGCGGCCGGTTCCGGCCTGCGCGGCATGACGATCTGGTATCCGGAACAGCCGCTGAAGGCGCCGGAGCCGTATCCGTGGGCCGTTCGCGCGCTCGGGCAGCGCTGCTGGCTGAAAGACGTGACGATCGGCAATGCCTGGCAGGCGGTCGATTTCGCCACGCATCGCAGCGACGGCCACCGGATCTCCTATCTCGCCGGCGCGATGTTCCGGTGCGGCCTGTTTGTGGGAGGGTGCAAAAAGACCGGCTGGATTGAGGATGTGCAGTTCAATCCGCATTATGCCTGTCGCCTGCCGCAGGATTTGCCGCGTGTCGAGGGGGATCGCCCGGGCGACACGGGCGGACATGTCATCCAATTCCAGCGCGAGCATCTTGAGGGGATTGTCGTACGAGACTGTCGGGATGCGCGGCTGCGGGGAACCTTCCTGTATGCGGCCTATGACGGTCTCGCTTTTCGCGGCGACTGCCGTGCGCAGGTGCTGATGCATGGCACAGACACGGGCAGCCGGGCCGTGGCGTTTGAGATGACGCGCGGCGCACGCGTCGATTTGGCGCTGGCGCAACTTGTGTCGCTGGGCGATTGGGCCAAGGCCGCGATCGTCACATTGCCCGACGACCGCGGCACCGCGCGTTTCCTGAACTCGCAGATCTGGGCCGGGCCGGCTACGGCCGTGTTGGAGGGCAGCGGCACAGTGCGGCTTGAGCAGTTCAACACGCTGACCGGGCCGATCACAACCAAGGCCGGACGTCTGGAGGTGCTCAACGGCGTTTTTGAGCGCGAGCTGTCGCCGCATCTTGTTTTTTCATCCTCGGCGCGGGGTGAAGTTGTAGGGACGCTCTTTGAACGCGGCCCCTTGCGGGTAGAGGCGGATCGGCGCCATGTGCGGACCCTTGCGAATTCATTGTCGACGATGCCGCCCGCACTGAATCCGGAAAATGTGCCGACACAGTTGGCGACCGGATTTGAGCCGGGTGAGCCCCAGGCGGTCACCGATATGATCACCGTACCGCGCGGCGGACTGCGCAAGGTGAGCGACAACCACTGTGGTGTGGCCGAGCGCGACGATGCGCACGGCGGGCGACACGCCGTGCTGCTTTGCGGAATGTCTGATGATCCAACGTACTCCTTCGCGTATCAGACGATGTTCAAACAGCCGGTTTACGTGATGCCCGACACGGCCATGACCTACTGGTTTAAGCCGCTCAATGAGAATGGGCGCGGCACGGTCATCGACCTTGTGTTTGCCGACGGTAAGACGTTGCGAGAGAGCAATACGGCGGATCGCGACGGGACGCCGACATTTCCGGGCGTGAAGCGTGGCCGGCTCGGCGCGTGGACGCAGATCACGGTGCCGCTCGGAAAGTTTGCCGGCAATACCATCGTCACGGTCATGGCGGCCTACGATTCGCGTAAGGGCGGTGGCCGTTATGAATCGCTGTTTGATGATCTTCGCATCGCGCCAGAGCTGCCGCATGCCGCATGGCAAATGCGGTTGGAGCCGGCCGGGGGACGCGTGCAGCGCGGGACGCAAGTCCGGCTTGTGAAGGATCCGTCGGTGTCAGCGCGCTACACGCTGGACGGCAGCTTGCCGAAATCAGATTCGCCGATGTATGCAGAACCACTCACGTTCACGCGGCGTGGCGTGGTGGAGGTGTACGTCAGGCCTTTAACGTGGGATGGCGCGTTGTCGGATCAGGTGTTCGGGGCGTTATATGTCGTCGAGTAAACCCACATGCAGTCAGGAAAGGAGAGTCTAATGTGAGACAGGGATTGTTGGTTGTATCGGTCGCCGTGCTGGGCGTGATGACGATCGCGGCACAGACGCGCGAGGGATGGACACTGGTGTGGGCGGATGAATTTGAACGCGACGGATTGCCCGATCCGTCCAAATGGACTTATGAAAAGGGGTTCGTGCGCAACAAAGAAGCGCAATACTATACCGTCAAGCGTGCTGAAAACGCACGTGTCGAGGGGGGCAGGCTCATCATTGAGGGACATAAGGAGGAGTATACGGCGCCTGACGGCAAGCGCGCCTCTTACACGGCGGCGAGCGTCACGACTGACGGCACATTCGCGCTGACTTACGGGCGCGTGGAGGTTAAGGCTAAGTTGCCGCGCGGCCGCGGTATGTGGCCCGCGATCTGGATGCTCGGTACGAGCATTCATGACATCGGTTGGCCGCGCTGCGGTGAGATCGACATCATGGAGTTCGTGGGGCACGAGCCGTCGGCGGTTCACGCCAACGTACACTGGTTTGACGCGGCAAAAGGGAAACTCACTTCAGCCGGCGGCAAGCTGCACGAACAGAATCCGTCGGACGGTTTTCACATCTATGCTGTCGAATGGTTCAAAGACCGTATGGATTTCTTCTATGACGAACGTCTCTATTTTTCCTGCCCGCTGACTCAAGCGGGTACGGATGAGGCCAATCCCTTTCACAAGCCGCATTACCTGATCCTGAACCTGGCGATCGGCGGAAGCTGGGGTGGTCAGCAGGGGATTGATGATTCGATTTTCCCGCAACGCTACGAGATTGACTATGTCCGTTTTTATCAAAAGAAATGATGCGTTGCCGGTTGAGTGACGCAGGGAGGGGAACGTGATGACAAGAAGGTCGATGATGGGGGTTGTAGTGACGGCCCTGTGCGGGGCGCGGATTGTTTGTGCTGCTGAGTTGGCAGAAGCTCAGCGCGACGGGGACGTTGTGACCTACGAAGCGTTTGGCGCGGTGGGGAACGGCGTGGCCGATGACTTGCCCGCGATCTGTAAGGCGCACGAGGCGGCGAACGCACAAGGCAAGCGGGTGAGGAGTCAGGACGGCGCCACCTATCATCTGGGACGCCGCGCTTTGACCGCCATCATTGAAACCGATACAGACTGGGGGACTTCGCGTTTCATCATCGATGACAGCCTGGATGTTGAGAACCACCGCAAGGCGCTGTTTGAAGTGCGATCGCGGCTGGAACCGGTGACGATCAGAATCGACAAACTGGCACGGGATCAGCGCCAGTTGGATCTCAAGCCGCCCATGGATTGCCTGGTGATGGTGCGGAACGACAACAAAAAAATCTTCATCCGTCGCGGATTAAACCAAAACAACGGCACCGCACAGCAAGAGTCCTTTATCTTGCGGTGCGATGGCGCCATCGAGGGGCCCATCATGTGGGACTACGAGACGATCACCCAAGTGACCGCGCGGCCGATCGATCCCGTGCCCCTCATTCTGCGCGGCGGTGTTTTTACGCGCACAGGCAATCGCATGCGCCAAGAGAAGGGGTACAACTACTGGGGGCGAAATATCCGCATCACGCGCTCGAATACTGAAGTTCAGGGGATGACGCATCGCGTGATCGGTGAGGGAGAGTTCGGCCATCCCTACGGCGGTTTTCTGAATTGCAGTGAGGCCGCCAACATCACGTTGCGCGACTGTATGATTGATTCGCACAAAACGTATAAAACGATCGGTGCCGCCGGGAAACCGGTTTCGATGGGCTCCTATGGTTACAGCGCCTCGCATGTGGTCAATTTCAAGATGATCGGCTGCCGTATGGAAAACATCAACGACCGCAGCCGGTGGGGTGTGATCGGCAGTAATTTCATGAAGAACATTTTGCTCGACGGCTGTGCGCTTTCCAGAATGGATGTCCACCAGGGGGTGGCCGGCGAATACACGATCAGAAACTGCATCTTGGGATATGCTGGGCTCAATGCGATCGGACGAGGGAAGCTGGTCGTGGAGAATTCGACCCTACACGGTGGCAATCTGATTTCGTTCCGTTCAGACTACGGCTCGACATGGGATGGCGATGTTGTGGTGCGGAACTGCCGCTGGATCCCGAACGCCGGGGCCGTCCAGTCACGTCCGATTCTTTTCGGCATGAGCAATGACGGGACACACGATTTCGGTTATACCTGTTACATGCCGCGCACGATCACGATTGACGGTCTGGTCATCGACGACGCCCGGCTCCCCGAAAACTATCAGGGTGTGTTCGTCTTCGGCGATCCGATCGGTGCCGCAAAAACGTCACGCCCGTTCCCTTACGTGTTGACCGAACGTGTCCTTGTGCGGGGCGTCCAGACAGCCAGCGGCCGGCCGCTCGGCCGCTCCACCAATCCTGAAGTGGAGCGGGCCGTCGCGTGGACCATGCCGTGAGCCGGAAGCTGCCGATTCAGCGCGAGCCTGGGTCGCCGACCGAATACAGGATCTTGCCGGTCTGTCCGTCCGCGATGCAGAAGGATTCGGGATGGCGGTGGAGTTCGGACTTGAAGGTCAATCGGCCGGTGTACCGCCGTTGCAGTTCGACCAGGAAGGCTTCGTCTTCGGTGCGCAGGCGTTCGAGCACGCTGGGCGCGACCACGATCTGCAGTTCGACCATATTGCGTCCCTCGCTGCGGACCTTACGCATGAGGGCCGCAATCTGGCGCTGGATGTCCACGCTCAGGGCCAGCGGCGATTTGATCAGACCGTGGCCGCGGCAATAGGGGCAGTCCGAGTACATCTGAGAGAGCAGGCTCTCTTCCTGGCGCTGGCGGGTCATTTCCATCAAGCCGAGTTCGGAAATCGGCAGCACATTGGTACGGGAGCGGTCGCGCTTGAGAGCCTGTTTCATGGCCTTGTGGACGGCGTTCTGGTGCTTGCGCGATTTCATGTCGATCAGGTCGAGCACAACCAGTCCGCCGATATTACGCAGGCGAAGCTGGCGCGCGACCTCTTCGACGGCCTCGAGGTTCACCTCCAGGATCGCGTCTTCCTGTGAGCCTTTGCCGCGGTGACGGCCGGTGTTGACGTCGATAGCGATCAACGCTTCAGTCTCATCGAAGACCAGATAGCCGCCAGACTTGAGATTCACCTTGCGGCGGAAGGCCTCTTCAAGCTGACGTTCTACGCCGTGGTGTTCGAAGATCGAGAGATGGCCTTCGTAGTGGTGGATGACGTTTTTCGCGCGGCGCGAGATCTTGCCGGCCACGTTGCGGATGCGCTCGTAAGCTTCGGCGTCGTCAATCGTCACGCGGTCGATCTCCTCGGTCAGCCAGTCGCGCACGACGCGTTCGACCAGGTCGGGCTCGTGATAGACGCAGGCCGGCGACTTGAGGTTCTTGATGTTGTTTTGCAGTTCGTTCCACGACTCCCACAGGTTGCGCAGGTCGCGCACGAAGGCGCGCTTGTTGGCTCCCGAGCCGACGGTGCGGACAATCAGGCCGGCGTCATCCGGTAGCGGCAGACGGTCGAGAATCTTCTTCAGGCGCTGGCGTTCCTTGGCGTCGCCGATTTTGCGCGAGACGCCGCGCAGGCGTGTGCCGGGCATCATGACCAGGTAGCGGCCGGGCAGGCTGAGGTTGGCGGTGACGCGCGGGCCTTTGGTGCCGATCGGGCCTTTGGTGACCTGTACCACGATTTCGTATCCTGGCGGAAAACGTTTGGCGATCTCCTCGTTTGAAATCCGGCGCCGCCGCGAGGGACGCGAATGGTCGTCATCTTCGTCCAGCCGACTGTCGTCATCGGGCAACATGTCCCAATAGTGCAGGAAGGCGTTTTTCTTCAGGCCGATATCCACGAAGGCGGCCTGCAGGTCGTGCTCCAGATTCTGGACGCGCCCCTTGAAGATACTGCCCACGAGGCGCTCTTCGGTAGGGTGCTCGACCTGGAACTCCTCGACCCGCCCATTCTCAACCACCGCCACGCGCGTCTCGAGTTTTTCGACATTGACCACGATCTCGCGCTTGGGTGCGCTTTTTTTAAACCATCCGAACAATGACATGCGTTCTCCTCCTTGCTAAACCTGTGAGCGGCGCTGTCGACGCCCGCTCAAAACCTTGTCTCCGATTCGCGTCCGTAAATGGACACACTCTGGACGATCCCGAATGCCGCCATCATGGTCAGCATAAAGGTGCGCCCGTAACTGATGAACGGCAGCGGCAACCCGGTTATCGGCATGATCCCGATCGTCATCGCAATGTTGATGAACATGTGACTGAAGGTCAGGGTTATGATGCCGACGCAGAACAAGCGCCCCGTGTCGTCTTGGCAACGAATCGCCACCCACAGTCCCGAGACCAGCAGGCCCAGGAACAGCAGCAGCACCGTCAAAGAACCCGCGAAGCCGGCCTCCTCAGCCAGCACCGCGAAGATAAAGTCGTTGGATGAGACCGAGGGCGGCAGATAGCCGAGCATGTACTGCTCGCCCTTCAGATAGCCCTTGCCCCAAACGCCGCCGGACCCGACCGCGATTTCAGACTGGCGGCGGTTGTATCCGCTTCCGTGCAGGTCTTTGTCCGGGAAAAGAAACACTTGCAGGCGCCGCACCTGATGCGGCTTGAGATGGGTCATGGCGATCAACTGCTCACGCCGCTCGCGCGGCAGGTCGCTCTTTTCGGCCGTGTAGATCAGTCCCAAAATCAGGGTGGCGGCGGAGACACCGACCAGCACGCAAGACCAGACGATGCGCGGTGCCACGCGCGCGGTGAAAAGCATGGCGAAGACCGTGGGCACCAGCACCATCGCCGTGCCGAGATCGGGCTGCATCAGGATCAGGACGGCCGGCACGCCGACCGCTATAACGGTCAGTAAAAACATGACGGCGCCCCGCTTGACGTCGCGTCGGCTGTAGAGCCAGGCGAGCAGCATGACCACCGCCAGTTTGGCCGGCTCCGAGGGCTGAATGCCAAAAAGCCAGCGCCGCGCCCCCATGTGCGCCTCGCCAATCAATGGCACCAGCGCCAGCAACACCAGGCCAACCAGATAGACCAGCCACCCCCAACGTCGAATCACCGTCCGGTAGTTGGCCCAGGCCAGCAACAGGTAGACCACGAAACCGGCCACCCCCATCTCGGCGTGGCGCATGTAGAGCATACGCAGTTCCGGGTCTTCGCGCACCGAACAGGCGCTGTAAACGAACGCCACCCCGATCACGATCAGCCCGGCCATGCAGGCGAAAAGCAGCGGATTGAGGCGCTGGAAACGTTCAAGGAGAGATTTCAGCATCTTAGTCCCCCCTCACTTCGGGCGCGGTTGTGTCCGTCGTTCCGTTACGCTCCTCCGGCGGCGCCTCGCCGAAGATGGCCGCCAGCACGTCATGCACCATCGGGGCGACGGTAAGACCGCCCGATTCGCCGCTCTCGACAACGATCGCGATCGCGACGGTCGGCTGTTCAAAGGGCGCGAAGGCGGTGACCCATGTGTTCTTGCGGCGCACGCCGCCCACATCGACCTCTGCCGTGCCGGTCTTGGCCGCGACCGACGTGCCGCGCACGCGCACACGGCGTCCGGTTCCCAGCTCCGCCACGTCGTGCATGCCGCCGCGTACCAGTGCAAGGGCTTCGGGTGACCATGCCATCGTGTTGAGTTTTTCCGGCAGACCGGCGCGCCGCACCAGATGGGGACGATAGACTGTGCCGCCGTTGGCAAAAGTTGCGGTCAACAGCGCCATCTGCAACGGCGTGGTGAGCAGCAGACCCTGGCCAATGGCGATCTGACAGGTGTCGCCCGGGCGCCAGGCATCGCGCATCTTTTTTTCTTTCCACGCGCCAGTGGGCAGCAGGCCGCCCGCCTCACTGGGCAGGTCAATCCCGGTGGGGGCGCCAAGGCCAAGGCGGCGCGCTTCTTCGTAGACAGGGCCGAACCCAATGGTGTGGCCAAGGTGGCAGAAAAAGGCGTTACACGACTGTTCGATCGCTTTTCGCATCGCAATCTCACCGTGGCCATAGGTGTTCCAGCACCGCAGCCTCATGGTGCCAAGCTCAAAGACGCCTCCGCAGACGTAAGTCAAGTCGGGCGAGATGCCGTGGCGTAACGCGGCGATCGCGGTGACCGGCTTGAAGGTGCTGCCTGGAGCATAACGGCCCAACACGGCGCGGTTGAAAAGCGGTAGCGCGGGGTCGTCATTCAGCCTTTTCCAGACACCGGGTGTCAGGATAGGGACAAAATCGTTCGGGTTAAAGGTGGGACTGCTGGTCAGAGCCAGCACTTCGCCGTTGCGGGGGTCGATCACCACGCCTGCGCCACGCCAGCCGCGCAACACCTTCTCCAGCGCACGCTGGACCTCCACATCAAGCGTGAGGTGCACGTCGGCACCGGCGACCGAGGGCTCGCCCTCCCAAACGGCATGCTTGTAGCCGCGCGCATCGACACGGATCAGACGTCCGCCCGAGGTGCCGGTGAGGGTCGAATTGTATTGCTGCTCGATGCCCTGCTTGCCGATCATCTCGGGCAGGTAGAAGTGGATCTTCTGACCGGGCAGCGGAAGGGGACGGTCGCGCCCGACATAACCCAGCACATGCGCGGCGAGCGCACCTTGCGGGTAGATCCGTTCAGGCTGCACAAAGACGTCCACGGCGGGGAACGGTTCCACCGTTTCGGCCCAGCGCGCGAGGGTTTCTTGGTCCACGTCGCGCCAGGCCAGCAGCGGCATCGGCAGACTCTGCAGCACATGATTGGAGATTGCGGCGAATGAGATCTGTCGAGGAATGCCCAGTTCGGCGGCCAGGCGGTCCACGTCGGCATCCACCGCCCGGATCGTGTTGATCCAGGGGCCACGTTTGCGCAGCTCTTCGACGTAGTAGGCGATACAGTAGCTCGCACGGTTGTCGGCCAGGCAAACGCCGTTGCGGTCGAAGATGCGGCCGCGCGGTCCCGGCACCTGGACGCGCCGCACGCTCTGACGCAACTGGTCAAGCGCAAGCACCGAAAAACGCTCCACCTGCACGCGGTGCAGCGACACTGCCAAAAACACGATTCCTGCCGTAAACAACAGCGCAAAGAGCGCAATCCGCCAGCTATCGGTCAGTTTCTGCCCATAAGATCCCATGTCCCTCTTTCACCGGCTTGACAAGGCCGGAGAGGCGGTCGGTCAGACCGCAAAACACAAATCCCGTGAGACCGGCCAGCAGGCCGGCCTGTACTGTATAACCCAACACCTTCAGGCTTTCCAGGGTCGCAAGCGCGGCGCTGCCATGCAGCCACAGCCGAGTCCAAAGCCATTGGGCGGCGGCCGCTGCCGCCGTCAGCAGTGCGCCTTGCAGCAGTCCGGCCACCAGAAAGACCCGTTGCAGCAGACGCACGGAACCATAGAGCAGCATCAGAAAGAGCGGCGTGCAGAGCGGCGGCAGGTCTCCGAGTGTGTCGGTGAGACCGCCCGCCCAGACCGCCGCCGTCAAGGCGACCCATATCGGTCTGGTCAGCGCGGCATAGAGCGCCACAGCCGTCAGGAAAACGGGCTTAACGGGGAAGGCATCGATCACGGGACTCAGATCCTGCATCAGCGCGGCCATGAGCAGTGTGAAGACCAGGACGGGGAACTGCATGTCAACGCGCATGTTGGCCTCCCCGGCGTGTCAGGATGAAGACCTCGTCGAGCGCCGCCATGTCTACGGCCGGCATCACGGTGGCCTCGCGCGCGAGACCGTCCCGCTCCAGACGGCTCTCCAGCAGGTAGCCGACCGTGAGTCCTTTGGGGTAGGTCGGGCCCAGTCCGGAGGTTACGACACGCGTGCGCGGCGGCGGTTCGAAGTCGCGGGCCAGATAGCGCAGCCGCAGCGGCTCAACGACGTAGAGCAGGTGTAAGGACGCGTCGGCGGCCGGGCTCGATCCGCCACCGTACAGGATGCCGCGCACGACGCCCACGCCCTCGCCGGGGGTCTCCAGTTCGCAGGCCACACGGCTGTTGGGGTCGGTGATCAGCATCACTTCGCAGGTGTGTGGAGAGACCTCCGTGACACGCCCGACCACGCCGTCCGGAACCACCACGGGGTCGCCCTTCCGAACTCCGTGCCGCGAACCCTTGGCGAGCCGTACGCTCTGCCAGACGGCCGCGGTGCCGCCACGCGACAGCACCGGGGCTGCCTGCCAGCGGCAGGTGACCGGCGGTGAAAAATCCAGCAGTGTGCGCAGGCGGGCGACCTCGTCCTCCAACGCCTCAGCCTCGGCAGCCGCCATGCGCAGGCGCGCCACATCGCGCTCCAGCATGGACACGCGCGCCGCCATGCGGGCACGCGTCAGCACAGCCTGCAGGCGGACCCACACGATGCGGTCAAACCACACTTTGGCGTTTTCGTAGGGATAGAGCGCTTCACGTGAAAGCACACTCGCCCCGGCATGCCAGAACACCAGCATGCCGAGCGATGCCGCCAACAGCCATACCCACCATTTCGTTTGCTTCACCCTGGTCGCTCCCCCGTTTCACCGGGCAGGCAGTGACCAGAAAGCAACCGTGGAAAAGATCACCGGCCCATTTTCGATTTGGCCAGAAAATTCAGCTCGTTCAACACCACTCCCGTCCCCTCCGCGACCGCGCTCAGCGGGTCGTCGGCCAGCGTGACGGGCAATCCTGTCTGTGACGCGATCAACTTGTCCAGCCCCCGCAGCATGGCTCCGCCGCCGGCCAGCACAAGCCCCCGGTCCACAAGGTCGGCCGACAATTCAGGCGGACACTTCTCCAGCGTGATCCGCACGGCGTCGACGATCGAGGAAACCGGTTCCTGCAAGGCGTCACGAATTTCTTCCGAGGTGACAGTCAGGGTCTTGGGAAGTCCGGCCACCAGATCGCGGCCCTTGACTTCCAGCGTGCGCTCCTCACCCAAAGGATAAGCCGAACCAATGGTGATTTTGATCTCCTCCGCGGTCCGCTCTCCAATCATCAGATTGTAAACTCTTCGCATGTACTGGACGATGCACTCGTCCATGGCGTCGCCGCCCACGCGGACACTCCGCGCGTACACAATGCCGGCCAGCGAGATCAACGCGACCTCGCAGGTTCCTCCGCCGATATCGACGATCATGTTACCGGCCGGCTCAGACACGGGCAGCCCCACGCCGATGGCCGCAGCCATCGGCTCTTCGATCAGAAAGACCTCGCGGGCCCCCGCGTGGCGCGCCGATTCCTGCACGGCACGCTTTTCCACTTCCGTGATATCACTCGGCACCGCCACGATCACGCGCGGTTTCACCAGCTTGGTCGAGTGAACCTTGCGGATGAAGTAGCGGATCATCGCCTCCGTGATATCGAAATCGGCGATCACGCCTGACTTCATGGGGCGGATCGCCACAATGTTCCCCGGCGTGCGGCCCAACATGCGTTTGGCCTCCTCGCCGACCGCCAAAATCCGTTTGGTGCCCTCTTGAATGGCCACGACAGACGGTTCCCGGATCACGACGCCGCGGTCCTTGACAAAAACCAAGGTGTTCGCGGTTCCGAGATCAATCCCGATATCGCTGGATAATAAGGCCAGAAGCTTATTGAACATCACGCGTTCTTTCCCGTGGGACAAACGTTTCTCGCTGCGCCATAAAGATGCAGTGTCGGTAGTTTCCATGATAAACCCCGGCGGGTCAAGCAGAAACGGGGGCAAAGGCAGGGCGTTTTTATTTGAACGATTTTTGTGCGGTGAGGGATCGCATGGCGTACGATCTGTTCTCGCGGCAGGCGTCGGTGAAGTCGCCAAGGTGGCCGTCCGCGGTGCGGGAGTTGAAGAACAGCAGCGCGGCGCGGGCGACCGCGAG
>Ga0208461_1001070_pt1 | contig 25559 bp, 23 predicted proteins | sample AD_JPNTR4_MetaG_FD_184448 | JGI IMG/M metagenome (GOLD analysis project Ga0208461, IMG submission 184448) | Active sludge microbial communities of municipal wastewater-treating anaerobic digesters from Japan - AD_JPNTR4_MetaG (SPAdes) (version 2) | ecosystem: Engineered > Bioreactor > Anaerobic...
AAATATAACGCCATTTCGTTCGCCATCAAAAACCATCGGTTCCATTATTCGTGGATTTAAAATTGGCGTCACCAAAGGGTTCAAAATATTGAACCCGTACAACACGGATATTTACGTTGTTTGGCAACGAAATTATTACGAACACATTATTCGAAATGAGATTGAATTAAATCGAATAAGGCAATATATAATTGATAATCCAAAAAAATGGAAAACAGATGAAAATTATATTTGATATTTCTGTTGTTTTCCCTACGACGACGGGCGACAAATTATTTCTGCAAAAAAGAAAAAATCTCTTGTATCGTTTGGACTATATAGTCGGGGGGGTCGGGGTTCAAGATTTTGAACCCCGACCTCCCCGACCCCGACTGCCCCAACAGCAAAATTTTGAACCCCTGCTGCCGAAAGAGTGGGAAGTGAAGGAATGAAAGAAAAATATTGTACTTTTATCAATATAAAAATTAAGAATGTTAATGTATGAAGGCAACTGAAGCTAATTTACTGGAATTCATTAAAAAGTCCAACCAGTTTTCAATCCCTATTTATCAGAGGCTTTACAGCTGGACGGAAAAGGAATGTGAGCGATTATGGGATGATATAATAACTACAGGAAGTAGGAATGTTCCCAGTCATTTCATAGGCTCTATTATGTATATAGAAAAAGGCTTGTACCAAATTACAAAACCAGAACCTTTACTTATTATCGATGGTCAGCAACGTTTGACTACAATAAGTTTACTGCTTGAGGCATTAGCTCGACAAATTGGTGATAATGAAATAGAAGGATTTTCAGCAAAAAAAATTAGAAATTATTATCTTATCAATCCCCTTGAAAATGGAGATCGAAAATATAAATTACTTCTCTCTCAAAACGATAGGAATACTTATATTTCTATTATTGAGCAAAAGGAATATCCAAAAGGATTCTCAGTAAGGATTAAAAATATATTCGAATATTTTACAAATAAAATTGATAAATTATCTGAAAATGATATTCAAAATTTATGTCTTGGATTATTAAAACTGTTTATTGTGGATATTTCCTTAAATCGGGATCAGGATAATCCTCAACTAATATTTGAGAGCATGAATTCTACTGGTAAAGATCTCTCACAGGCAGATCTCATTAGAAATTTTATGCTCATGAGATTAGACGGTGAAACACAAAAACGCCTATATGAATATTACTGGCGCCCAATGGAACTCGAATTTGGACAAGAAGCATATAGCAGCTATTTCGATAGCTTTATGCGTCATTATTTGACAATGAAAACAGGAAATATCCCTAAAATTGATGAAGTTTATGAAGAGTTTAAAAATTATTTTTATAACACTCAAAGAGATAATGAAGAAGAATTGAAAGAACTTAAGAAGTATGCAGCGTATTTTTGTGCAATGGCTTTAGACAAAGAAGAAGATAAAAAACTGAAAGAAGCATTTTCTGATTTACGTGAGTTAAAGGTTGATGTCTCATATCCATTATTGCTTGAACTATATAATGATTATAAAATTGATATCCTTTCTAAAAATGATTTTATTGAAATAATCAAATTGATAGAATCTTATGTCTTTAGAAGAGCAGTATGTGGCATTCCTACCAATTCGTTAAATAAAACCTTTGCAAGCTTTGGCAAATCAATCATAAAAGAAAAATATCTTGAAAGCATAAAAGCTCATTTTAACAAAATGACTTCCTATCGAAGATTTCCAAATGATGAAGAGTTTGTAACAGAATTAAAATATAAAGACTTATACAATTTTCGTAGTAGAAGTTATTGGTTAAGGCGCATGGAAAATCACGATCGTAAAGAACGAGTGAATGTAAGCGAATATACCATCGAACATATTCTGCCTCAAAACAATAATTTGAACCATGATTGGCGACAAGCTCTAGGACCAGACTGGGAAAAAATCCAGCAAAAATATGTCCATACCATTGGGAATTTGACCCTTACCGGATACAATAGCGAATATAACGATAATTTTTTTACTGATAAAAGGGATATGAAAGGTGGTTTTAGAGAAAGCCCACTAAAATTGAATAGAGAATTAGCAAACCTTGATACATGGAATGAAGAAACAATATTACAACGTGCAGAAGATTTATCAAAAGAGGCTTTAAAGGTATGGCAATATCCGCAACTTGATCAAACTATTTTGGATCAATATAGAAAAAAAGAAGAAACCTTAACTGAGTATTCTTTAGATTCCTATGAATTTCTTAAGGAAGGGAGCAAAACACGCACTCTTTTTGAAAAACTTCGCAAGGAAATTTTATATTTGGATTCGGAGATTACCCAAGAGTATTTAAAACAGTATATCGCTTACAAATTAGAAACAAATATAGTAGATGTAGTTCCACAAAAAGATAAGCTAAAGCTATTTATAAACATAAAATATAATGAACTTAATGATCCTAAAAAATTATGCAGAGATGTTTCTCAAACAGGTCATTGGGGAAATGGCGATGTTGAAGTTATTTTAGAATCAGAAGAAGAGATTGATTATATAATTAGTCTTGTGCGACAGGCAATTGAAAAACAATTTGGAAATGGAGAAAGCATATGACCCCACCCAACAACAACATAATCCCACAAAACTGCAAAATGACAGATAATACATCAGCAGGGGTCGGGGTTCAAGATTTTGAACCCCGACCCCAACAGCAAAATTTTGAACCCCGACCCCGACTGCCCCAACAGCAAAATCTTGAACCCCGACTGCCCGAAGATTGGAAAGTGGTGAGACTGGGGGATGTGGCTGATATTTCATCGGGAGGTAGTGCTCCTCAAGGAGATAAATATTTTAAAGGAGATAAGCCTTTTGTACGTGTTAGTCATATTGATAATCAAAATTATTCTATAAACAAATATGATTTAATAAATGATAATGCCATTAATGATTATAGATTAAAATTATTTCCAAAAGGAACTATTGTTTTCCCTAAAAGTGGTGCTACAGTTTATTTAGAGAAAAGAGCAATGCTACCAATAGATGCTTATGTTGTAAGCCATCTATGCACAGTAATATCCAATAAAGAAAAAGCAATTCAACATTTTCTTTTTTATGTACTGATAAATTTAAAATTAGCAAAAGAAAAAGCAGATGGGTATCCAACGTTAAATATTTCAGAAGTTAAACAAATCCCAATCCCCCTCCCTCCACTTCCCGAGCAGCAAAAAATAGCAGCTGTTCTCTCTGCGGTGCAGGAGGCAAAGGAGAAAACGGAAGCCGTGATAGCCACCGCAAAAGCCCTCAAAAAATCCATGATGAAGCACCTCTATACCTACGGCCCCGTTTCACCGCAAGAGGCTGAAACCGTATCACTCAAAGAAACCGAAATCGGACCCGTGCCGGAAGATTGGGAAGTGGCAAGACTGGGAGAATATTGTAATGTTTTCAGTGGATATGCGTTTAAATCAGATGATTTTTGTAATAATGGAATTTTAGTTGTCAAAATTGGAAATTTGCAAAATGGTTCTATTGTTTTTAACGCTAAAGAAAGTTTTTTCCCAAGAGAAAAAATAAATGATGATATGTCAAAATTCATTCTTAACGAGGGAGATATTCTAATAGCATTAACTGGTGCAACGACAGGAAAAATATCATTAGTTCCTAAAAGTGTGAATGGAGCACTTTTAAATCAGCGAGTTGGCAAGTTTAGCTTTTACAACGATTCATTATATAAATCATTTGTTATGTATTACTTTATAACAGATGAATTCCAAAATCATATTAAGATAAATATAATGCAAAGTGCTCAAGGAAATATTAGTCCAAAACAAATTGAAACATTTCCAATCCCCCTCCCCCCACTTCCCGAGCAGCAAAAAATCGCATCCATCCTTTCGGCCATTGATGAAAAAATAGAGGCGGAGGAAAATAAAAAGAAGGCGCTGGAGGAATTGTTTAAAACCCTTTTACATAACCTTATGACCGCAAAAATCAGAGTTAATCAATTGGAGGTAACATCATGAGTAAACTGGGAAGTGAAAAATATTCGGTTCAAAAGCCCATTATCGATTATGTGCAGGAACCATCGGCTGAATACGTTTCGCAGGACGGACTGAAGGTTTTTCTCAAGTTGGGCTGGCAATACGTCGCACCCGACGATGCCCTGCGGATGAAAGGTGGCGAATCGGGCATGGTTTTTCGCGAAATTTTTATCCAACAGCTCCAGCGTCTCAATCCCGACTTTCTGGATCACCTGATGGCAGAAGAGTTGATCAAGAAAATCGAAACGCTGCCTGCCAATATCGAGGGAAATTTTCTGGCATGGGAATACCTGAAAGGGCTCAAAACAGTTTTTGTGCCCACCGAAAAACGCGAACGCAACGTAACCTTTATCGACACCGAAAACATCGACCGCAACACTTTTCAGGTAACGGACGAATTTGTGTTCAGTAACGGCATGAAAACCATTCGTCCGGACATTGTTTTTCTTGTCAACGGCATTCCTGTCCTGTTTGTCGAAACCAAAGCCGCACATAAAATAGAAGGCATGAGCGAAGCATTGGAGCAGATAAAACGTTATCATCGCGAAAGTCCCGAATTGCTTGCCGTGCTGCAAGTGTATGCCATAACACACCTGCTCAAATATTATTACAGCGCCACATGGAATACTTCAGAAAAGCTCCTTTTCAATTGGAAAGCAGAAAGCGGCGGCGACTTTGAACAACTGGTGAAAACTTTTTTCGACCGCCAAAGGGTGGTAAAACTGTTGACCGATTTTATTCTTTTCACCCGTCAGGACGACGAACTGCGAAAAATTGTTTTGCGTCCTCATCAGATGAAAGCCATCGACAAAATCACCAAACGGGCCGAAGATCCGGAAAAGCAGAGAGGACTTGTGTGGCACACGCAGGGCTCGGGCAAAACTTTTACCATGATAATAGCCGCGCAGAAAATTATTGAAAATCCCCTTTTCGAAAATCCCACCGTCATTATGCTGGTGGATCGCAACGAGCTGGAAAGTCAGCTTTTCGGCAACCTCACTGCTGTGGGCATGAGCAACGTGGTTGCTAAAAGCAAGGAACATTTGCAGGAACTGCTTTCCGGCGACCGGCGGGGCTTAATCGTTACCATGATCCACAAATTTTACGGTATGCCCAAAAATATCAATTTGCGAAAAAATATTTTTGTACTGGTGGACGAAGCACACCGAACCACAGGTGGAGAATTGGGCAATTATCTGATGGGCGCCATTCCCAATGCTACTTATATCGGTTTTACCGGTACGCCAATAGATAAAACGCAGTATGGCAAAGGAACTTTTATCACCTTCGGCAAAGACGATTCACCGCACGGATATCTCGACAAATACAGCATTGCCGAATCCATTGAAGACGGAACTACCGTGCCTTTGTATTACACGCTGGCGCCCAATGAATTACTCGCAGATAAAGAACTGCTCGAAAATGACTTTCTGGATTTGAAAGAAGCGGAAGGAATAAGTGACGTGGAAGAGCTCAACAAAGTGCTGGAGCGGGCTGTAACCATAAAGAACATGCTCAAAAATAAAGAACGCGTGGAAAAAGTGGTGCAATATGTGGCCAATCATTTTCTGAACACGGTGGAGCCCATGGGTTACAAAGCTTTTCTGGTGGGAGTGGACCGAGAAGCCTGCGCCTTGTACAAACAGGAACTGGACAAATATTTGCCGGCAGATTATTCGCAAGTGGTGTACAGTCCGTTTTACAACGATCCGCCCGAACTGGCAAAATATCATCTTTCCGATATCGAAGAGAAAAGAATCAGAAAATCTTTCCGAAAAGCCAACGAACTTCCCAAAATACTCATTGTAACCGAAAAACTGCTGACAGGTTTCGATGCGCCCATTCTCTATTGCATGTATCTTGACAAGCCGATGCGCGACCATGTGCTGTTGCAGGCTATTGCCCGCGTCAATCGTCCTTACGAGGACGACGAAGGAAGAAAAAAAGCGTCGGGTTTCGTGCTCGACTTTGTGGGCATTTTCGATAATTTGGAAAAAGCCCTTGCTTTCGATTCTCAGGATATTTTTGGCATTGTGAAGGATATAGACGAGCTGAAAGAAAGATTCAAAGCAGAAATGGAAAAAGCAAAAACGGATTATCTTCCCATTATCGGCGGGAAAAAACAGGATAAGGCTGTGGAAGCTTTGCTGAATTATTTTCTGGATGAGAAAATCAGGAACGAATATTACCAGTTTTTCAAAAAATTATCAGCCATTTACGAAATTATTTCTCCCGATGCTTTCCTGAGGGATTACTTGGACGATTACGAAACGCTTTCGAGCATGTTCCGCATCCTGAGGGAAAACTATGATCGTTCGGTTGATATCGATAAAGATTTTACCCGGAAAACGATAGAACTGGTAAAAAAACACACCAAAAGCGGAGATATACAACCTGCGCTGGAAGTATTCGAAATCGACGAAAATACGCTGAAAAAAATCGAGCAAAGCAAGACTTCGGACATAGAAAAAGTTTTCAACCTCATAAAAAGTTTGGAGAAAACCGTAGCCCGAGAAGGCGAAACTTCTCCCTATTTGAAATCCATTGCAGAAAAAGCCGAAATGCTGGTGCAGCTTTTCCAGAACAGACAAAAATCGACACAGGAAACGCTGAATGAACTAAAAAAAATCATTGAAGAAATCAATACTGCCAAAAAAGAACGGGAAGAGAAAAACATGACTGCCGAAATTTTCAGTATCTATTGGATATTGGACAGAGCCGGCTTTGAGAACGCCACTTCGATGGCGAACCAGATGGAAAAAGTATTTGAAGAATATCCCCACTGGCAGAAAAGTAACAAACATGGCATAAAAATCAGACAAAAACTCTACGAAGTAATGATTCAATCGGGCACTACCGATACCAAAAAAATTTCTGAAACTGCCCAACAAATCATGAAAATATTAAAGGTAAAAAGTTAAAATGACGACGCAAGAAGAATTCAAAAACGAAGTCCTGACACTGGCCAAAAAAGTGGGCGTCACACCTAAAGCTGTTCATATCAGGGCGATGAAAACGAAATGGGCAAGTTGTTCGAGCAGCGGCAGATTGACTTTTGATAAGAAGCTGCTGGATGAACCGGAAGAGGTACGACTGAAAGTGATTATTCATGAATTACTCCACCTGAAATACCCCAACCATGGAAAAATGTTCAAATTGCTGCTTGATTATTATTTACAAAAATCAATAAGAGTCTGATTGAAGCTGATCTCGATTTTTTATTTCTGATACAATTTTTACCCAAAAGGTTCAACTGGGTTTCAGGCACCAAACATTTACGGAATCCTATCCAAAAGTGCTTCCTCGACGGATGGCTTTAGGGCCGTAGCGTAATCGGATGTAGTCCATAGCTTTATACAGATCGATGAGGCGAGGTGAAGGGTCGAAGAGATCGAGCTGATGAAACCCATTGATGAGATGACTAAAGCGTACACCTACGAGGCGGATGAGCATACGTCGCTGATAGAGTTTTTCGAACAGATTTTTGACCACAGGGAAAAGTTCGTGGTCGAGCGAAGTGTAAGAGATTTGTTTTTGAAGGCTGTAGGTGTCGAAGTTGGCATAACGTATCTTTACGGCAACACAGGAAGTGAGTTTTTGTTTTTTCCTCAGTTCGAAAGCCAGGCGTTCGGTCATGCGCAGTAAGGTATTCGTAATCTCGTTCACATCTATGGTATCTTGATCGAAGGTAGTTTCGTGTCCTATGGATTTTTCTTCGGAATAAGGGATTACGGGAGTAGTGTCTATGCCATTGGCACGTTTCCAGAGGATGATCCCATTTTTCCCCAGCAGGGTTTCCATGATATCGGGAGGAATGGTACTGAGGGTTTGTATGTTGACTATCCCCATAGAACGAAGGGTTTGATAGGTTTTTTCACCAATGCCCGGAATTTTGTTGATAGGAAGAGGATTGAGGAAATTCTTTACTTCCATAGAAGGCACTTCTTTTTCTCCGTTAGGTTTGGCTTCGCTGGTAGCCATTTTTGCCACTGTCTTATTCACCGAGAGTCCCAGTGAGATAGGTAAGCCCGTATGATGAATGATGGTCTGCCGAAGCTCATGCGCCCATTTGTAGCATCCAAAGTAACGTTCCATTCCTGTAAGATCGAGATAATGCTCATCAATAGAAGCTTTTTCGAACAAAGGGGCTTTTTCGGCTATGATTTGAGTAACTATTCTTGAGAGACGTGTATAGAGTTCCATGTCGCCACGAATGAAAACGGCCTCAGGACAAAGCATCTTGGCCATACGTATCGGCATTGCCGAATGTACCCCAAAACGCCTGGCCTCATAACTGCATGAGGATACTACACCTCTGTCGCCCATCCCACCAATAATTACCGGCTTGCCCTCGAGCTTGCTGTTGTAAAGCCGCTCGGCCGAAACAAAAAACGTATCCATGTCGAGATGCAAAATAGTACGTCCCGGATCATTTATATACTTCGTTGACAAAGGCATACGTTTCATAGGATATGATTATTTTTTAATCAAAATTTTGATGGCAATATAATCATTTTTTATGAAAAATGTTATCTTTGCAAAAAAAATTTTGTCTTATGTATTTTGCATCCAACATCAAACTGCTTCGCAAGCGTAAGGGTCGCACTCAAGACGATGTAGCCCTGGCTTTGAACATGAAACGGCCTACCCTCAGCGGATATGAAAACGCAGTAGCTGAACCACCTCTTAGTGTATTGGCACAATTCTCAGAATATTACAAACTTTCTATCGATACTCTTTTAAAGGTTGACTTATCGAAGCTGCCCGAAAGCCAACTTTCTCAGATAGAACGCGGATACGATCCTTTTGTGCGTGGCTCCCAATTAAGGGTGCTGGCTACTACTGTGGATGCACAAAATGAAGAAAACATCGAACTGGTCAACGAAAAGGCCAAAGCAGGCTATGCTACGGGTTTTGCCGACCCCGATTATGTGAGCATACTGCCAACTTTTCGTCTGCCTTTTCTCTCGCGTAATAAGAAATATCGCACCTTTCAAATTTCGGGCGATTCTATGCTCCCTATTCCCGACGGCGCTTACGTCACAGGCGAATTCGTACAAAACTGGCTCAGCATCCACGACCGACAACCTTATATCATTCTTACCCTCGACGACGGTATAGTGTTTAAAGTGGTGGAAAACCGAATCGCCCAAGAAGGTAAACTCCGACTCTACTCCCTCAACCCAGTATATCAACCCTACGATGTAGTTACCAACAAGGCGTAGAAAAAGACAGCGACAACGAAAATGACAGACAAAAATGGTTTGAGAATAAAAAAAATGAAATGACAATGACAGGAAAAAGATTTAGTTTTTTTGCCGACCCGCAAGAAAGAAAAGCGGAAACCCGACCCACATTTGGCACATTGCCTTTTGCCCGACACACGTGCCAACGCTTCGCAAAAGTCAAAGAGCCAAATCTTTCCTACTCACCAATTACTTTCATTGAACAAAATAATTGTAATTTCACGGTTTGTTTAACTTATAAAAATAAAATTTCATGGCTATCAATTTGACAAAAGGACAACGCATCGAAATTGGCTTATCAAAAGTAGGTGTCGGTTTGGGATGGGACCCAAACGAAGGTACAGGTTTTGACTTTGACTTGGATGCATCTGCATTTATGCTAGGTGAAAACAAAAAAATTCCCAAAGACGAGTTTTTCGTTTTTTATAACAATCAAAAATCACCCGACAATTCGGTAGAATCATCTGGCGATGATTTAACTGGTGGAAACAGTGACGGTGATGATGAAACTTTAACAGTCGACCTTTCAAAAGTTGACACAAAAATACAGGAAATAATTTTCACTGTGACAATTCACGATTATGAAAACCGGAAACAGAACTTTGGGCAAGTGAGAAATTCATTCATTAGAATTTACAATGCCCAAACAAATGAAGAAATTGCAAAATATGAACTGGATGAAGATTTTTCAGTTGAAACCGCAGTTGAATTTGGCAGGCTTTATAAACGAAATGGAGAATGGAAATTTGAAGCAATGGGAATCGGTTATAAAGGTGGTCTTGAATATTTTGTGAAGAAATACGCTTAATATCAATAGCTATGGCAATAAATCTAAACAAAGTAACCCTTGAAAAACAAGGCGACAGTCATAAAATTGACTTGTCGAAAGGGAATAAATCCAATAAAGAGATAATCATAAATTTGAATTGGACTCAGGAAACACAAAAGAAAGGGTTTTTATCTGGTCTATTTGGTGGTTCGCAAGGTATTGACCTTGACCTCGGTTGTTTTTATCTTCTTAATGATGGACAAAAATCTGTAATTGACGGAATTCAATTTGCACACGGACAAGGAGGCCCCAAAGACAGACTAACAAAACAAGGAAAATATACAGGGATTCCCTGGGTTTGGCATACAGGCGATGACCGCTCTGGTGCTGGTTCAGGGGAGAATATTTTAGTTAATCCACAAGGATTATCTGAACTTAAAAGAATTGTAGTTTACTGTTTTATTTATGAAGGCGTTGCAAAATGGGCTGAAACAAATGCAGTAGTTACGATAAAAGTACCTGAAAATCCTGAAATTGTTGTTGAAATGGGCAAACAGTACAGCACCCAAAAGTTTTGTGCGATTGCGGAAATATTATTTGACCAAAATGACTCTATCACAGTTAAAAAACTTGTAACCTTTCACAATGGACACGGGGATTGTGATAAAGCTTATAATTGGGGTATGAAATGGACTGCTGGCAGTAAATAGTAATCTTTAAAATCAAATATAATGGCAATAAATTTAGAAAAAGGACAACGTGTAAATGTAAATTTACCAAAATTCGTTGTCGGGCTTGGCTGGGATGCCAACGCTTCAAGTACAGGACAAGACTTTGATTTAGATGCTTCTGTTTTCGTATTAGGCGAAAACAAGAAACTTCTAACCGATTCTCATTTTGTTTTCTACAACAACCTTACTTCTCCTGATGGTGCAGTTGAACATACGGGCGATAATCTTACAGGAGATGGTGATGGTGACGATGAAAGCATAAAAATTGATTTGTCTAAAATTAACCCAAATGCAACTGAACTGTGTTTTGTCGTAACAATACATGATGCAGAAAATCGCAAACAAAACTTTGGTCAAGTTAGAAATTCATTTGTGCGTGTTTACAACCCTGATACAAAAGAAGAAATTCTGAAATATGAATTGGAAGAAGATTTTTCTATTGAAACGGCAGTTGAATTTGGTCGTTTGTACAAACGAAACGGCGAATGGAAATTTGAAGCTGTTGGGGTTGGGCAAAAAGGTGGTTTGCAAGACTATTTAAACAAATATAACTAACCATTAAAATATCAAGAAAATGGCAATAAATTTATCAAAAGGTCAAAAAATTGACCTAAGAAAAGAAACAGGTGAGAAACTCACTAACTTCTGTGTTGGCGTTAATTGGGGTGCAATTGAAACCATCAAAAAAGGGCTATTTGGAAGTAAAAAAATCATTGAAGATGTTGATTTGGATTTAAGTTGCATTATGACAGATAATGCAGGGAATCTAATTGACTATATCTATTCACCAGATTACAATGGTTTTTTACAACGAAATAATCTTCCACTTGGCAAATTGACATCTGTTGATGGTTCATTACGTCATAGTGGTGATGACAGAAAAGGCGACCAAGGCGGAGATGATGGTTTAGACAATGAAATTATAACGGTAGATTTAAATAAAGTAAATTCGACAATTGAGAAGATTTTCTTTTTTATCAATATCTATCTTAATCAAGGTCAGAGTTTTGATTTTACGAATATCCCTTACGCAAAAATCCGTATGTACGAAGGTACATCAACAAAGGTTAATAAAGTGTTTTCTAACTATGACATAACCACAGACTCTACATTCGCAAATAAAAGGGCTTTAGTTTTAGGGAAATTGTATAAACGCAATGGGGAATGGAAATTTGATGCTATAGGTGACCCGACAGAAGACAAAGTTTTTCTTGAAACAATTCAAACAATCTTAAACAAATACGCAAAATGAGAAGATTACCAGTTTATTTAGTTTTGGATATTTCCGGCTCAATGACCGGGGAACCAATAGAAGCCGTAAAAAATGGCGTTCAGGTTTTAGTTTCTACATTAAGGCAAGACCCGTATGCTTTAGAAACAGCCTTTCTAAGTGTAATTACATTTGACAGTTCAGCAAGACAGGTTGTCCCTTTAACTGAATTATCAATGTTTCAAATGCCCGACATACAAGCAACAGGGACAACAGCTTTAGGTGATGCACTTTCTTTACTTGCAAATAAAGTTAGTACAGAGGTGACAAAATCAACAGCCGAAGTAAAAGGAGATTGGAAACCTTTGGTTTTCATAATGACAGATGGTGAACCCACTGATAATTGGCAAAAAGGTCTTAATGATTTTAAAAATCAAAAGTTTGGGATGGTTGTAGCTTGTGCCGCAGGTTCAGGGGCAAATACAAATATTTTAAAGCAAATCACTGAAGTCGTTGTTCAGCTTGATACAGCAGATAGTGCAACTATTAAAGCATTCTTTAAATGGGTTTCAGCTTCCGTAAGTACTGGAAGTCAAAAAATTGAAGCTAGTGGAAAAGATGTTTCTGGTTTAAATGAGTTACCACCACCACCACCCGAAGTAAATATTGTAGTTTAATTATGGGACGGAATAAGAGTTATGGTTTTTCCTTTTCGTGGAAAAGGGCGGTAGGAATTTCCGGTGCAAAACAAAGTTTTGCTCGTAGAACGGGAATTCCTACCACGAAACAAGGTTTAGAACGCAAAGTAGGTTCATCTATTTTGAGTTTACTTATGTCATTGTTTTTTGGGAAAAAATAATTCTGAAAATATTAGAAATAATGGGAAATTATATCAATAATAATCTTATACGGGGAGAAGTTGTTGAGTATGAGACAACTTATCACTGGATAATATTCGTTTCGTTCAGAGCTTTATTTACTCTTTTTATTGCTCCATTAATTGATAAATGGACAGATGAATTTGGAATTACCAACAAAAGAGTAATTATTAAAACTGGATTAATTAGTCGCAAAACAGTTGAACTAAATTTGTCGAAAATAGAAAGTGTAAATGTTAATCAAAGTATTCTTGGAAGAATTTTAGGGTATGGTAATTTACAAATCGTAGGGACGGGTGGTACTAAAGAAATATTTGCAAATATCCAGAGTCCACTTACCTTCAGAAAAAGATTTCAAGAATTATGCTAAATTAAGTAAGGATGAGAAGATTACCAGTATATATTTTGATTCAAACCTCAGGAGCAATGAGAGGTGAACCTATTGAATCAATAAAAGTAGGTTTAGAGGCTATGGTAGCTAGTTTAAGACAAGACCCATTTGCACTTGAATCAGTGTATATGAGTATCGCTACTTTCAACAGAAATGTTGAGTTGTTAGTCCCTCTAACAGAATTAGAAAGTTTGCAAATACCAACTATTAACCAACCAGAATCAGGCCCAACACATTTAGGGGAAGCGTTACAATTTATTTGCAAAAAAGTGGATAATGAAGTGGAGTTAAGTACGCTTGATAAAAAAGGAGACTGGATGCCTTTACTATTTATTATGTGTGATGGAAGAGCGTCAGACCCTCAGCTTTTTAACACAATAATACCTGAAATACAAAAACGCCATTTTGGTAGCATAATCGCGTGTATTGTAGGCTCAAAAACGGATGTTGATAATGTTAAAAAGATTACCGATAAAATTGTTAGTCTTGAAACAACTGATAGTGGTACATTTAAACAGTTTTTCAAATGGGTTTCAGCATCGGTTAGTGTTGGTAATAGAAGTATTGGTGCTACTGACCAAATGTTGTTACCACCTCCACCTCCTGAGGTTCACTCTGTAATATAATTTGTTATGAGATTATTTTTATACATATTAGTTAATGTATTGATTGTAGGTTTATTCCTGTATTCGAAACTTACACCTTATAAAAATAGGCTAACCGGTAGGTACTTAAAAGCCTTCAATTTTTTTGAAAACATATTTAATCCGTTTTTAAACTTTTTGAAAAAAATTGCTAAACCTGCACAAGTTGGCAATGGCATTGCTGTTGATATGTCGCAAATAATTTTACTCTTGTTGCTATTACTAACATTAAAATTCATTTTATGAGAAGATTACCCATATATTTTGTAATTGATGTTTCTGAATCAATGATTGGCGAACCCATTGAACAAGTTCAAGAAGGTATTGCAACTATAATTAAGGAACTAAGAACCGACCCTTATGCGTTGGAAACTGTTTACGTATCAATAATAGTTTTTGCGGGTAAAGCACAAAAGATAACGCCTTTAATTGAGCTTTTTAATTTTTATCCGCCCAAATTGCCTATAGGTGGAGGTACTTCATTAGGAAATGCTCTGAATTTTTTAATGAATGATTTTGATTCATCACTTCAAAAGACTACACCAGAAATTAAGGGTGATTGGAAACCAATTATTTTCTTATTTACTGATGGTAATCCTACAGATAAATATGAAACCGCCTTTGATAAATGGAATCAAAAATATAAATCAAAATCCAATCTTGTAGTAATCTCGTTGGGTGACAACACTGATACGAGCATATTTGGTAAAATTACCGACCAGGTGCTATTGCTTAAAAATACAGATTCAGAATCGTTTAAGAAGTTTTTTAAATGGGTAACAGCTTCAATCAAAACGAGTAGTGTAAGTGTATCAGAATCAAAAGATGATGGCTTGCATTTAGCACCAATTACAAATGGTTATTTATCAAAAATTGACCTTGAAAAGGGATTTAATAAAAAGGTTGATGAGAATTTTGCTGTTATTTTAGCCAAGTGTCAAAACACCAAAAGACCATATTTAATCAAGTATCAAAAGAGAATTTCACCAACAGAATTTAAAGAATTAGCATTAAACACTATAGATTACAAACTCGTTGGTGCATATCCCGTTGAAAATTCTTACTTTGATTTGTGCGAAAGTGATTCAAATCAAATCAAAATAAACACCTCTGAATTAGTTGGTTTTCCTGCTTGCCCTTGTTGTGGTAACCAATTTGGTTTTAGTCATTGTGGCTGTGGAAATATAATGTGTACTGGTGAGGAAGAAGTTAGTAAATGTCCTTGGTGTGGCATTGAGGCAAAATTTGGTTTTGGAGAAGGCAGTATTAACATAAACAGAACAAGGGGGTAATTATGGATATTTTAAAATACATGGGAAGCCTTGAAATAGAGGCAAAAGATGAAGAACAATTATCAAAATTTCTTAACGAAAAGGAATCAGAAATTAAAGACTCTATTTTAGATTTATGGAAGAAATTTTCTATAGAGAATCCTATTACAATTGCAGATAAAGAAATATTTCATAAAACTTCAGCAGAAGAAATTGAAACAAACGAAGACTCAAAAATTGATGCAGAAAATGAAACGATTATAATTTCCGATAAAACCGAACCAGTTTTGATACAAGACGAAAATATCATAATCGCAGAGAGTAAAACTGAACCTGAACCCGTAAAAATTGAACAAATAAAAGATAAAAGCTCTAACTCCTTTGAATTACAGATAAAGAATAAAAACATAATTATTCCAAATGGTAAAGTAAATCAAGATTACTGCTTTCTTTTTAAAATTGAGGAACTCGGTCTAACAGAAATTGGCGATTATTGGTTTGAAGGACTAGAGCCAATTGGGCTGATTTTTAATTCTGACACAAATGAAATTAAAGGAAAACCCATAGTAGCAGGAGACCATAAAATAAAGCTAAAAATTAAAAGAAACGATTGGTCAGATGGAAAGCCAATTTTTGAAAGACAAATTACATTTATAATAAATCCAGACCCTAAATCGCTTTGGAAAAATATTGCAACACCTAGCGATATCGAATATTATAAGCCTGATAGTGCTAAATGCTTTGTTAAAGTTGAATCCACTGTCAATCATTTTTGCGCAAAAAAAACTGCTAAAAAAGATATGGTTGCTGCAAGCCAAAGAGGTCGTTCTCATGCACAGGAAGGTAAACCGCGAGATGATGATTTTAATATTAGGTATTTAAGTGAAGTTGATTGGTATATTTTAACCGTTGCTGATGGTGCAGGTTCTGCTAAATACTCAAGAAAGGGTTCTGAAATAGCATGTAAAACAGTAGTTGAAGTTTGCGAACAACTAATTAAGGAAAAAACGAAGGAATTTGAAAATCTAATCAAAGACTTTAGCACTGAAAAATCGGATGATAGAAGAAAAAAAATGGGAGATTCTTTGTATGGTATTCTTGGTAATTCAGTATTTAAAGCAGTAAAAAACATTGAAGAAGAAGCAAAGAAAACTAACAAACCTTTAAAAGATTATTCCACAACTCTAATAGTATCAATTTGTAAGAAATTCAAATTTGGATGGTTCGTTGGAGCATTTTGGGTCGGTGATGGTGGTGTTGGTATTTACAATAAAGACACTAATTTTTTAAAGATTCTTGGAGAATCAGATGGCGGTGAATATGCAGGTCAGACACGTTTTTTAACAATGCCAGAGATAACTCAACCCACAGAATTGTACAGAAGACTGAGATTTGATATTGTTGATGATTTCACAGCATTAATTCTTATGACTGACGGAATTACTGACCCGAAATTTGAAACTGATGCAAATTTGTTGAAAGTTGAAAAATGGAATGAACTATGGCAAGACCTATTAAAAGAGGTTAATTTTTCTGATGATAACGAAGCATCAGCAGACCAATTATTAAAATGGCTGGACTTTTGGTCGCCGGGTAATCATGATGATAGGACAATAGCAATATTATTTTAATTATGGCAAAAACGATAAAAATAACAGCAACAGACGGCTCTCAAGTTGAATTTGTGGACGAAATGATTGGTGCTGGTGGTATGAAAGATGTCTATTTTAGCCCTGACAAAAGTTACGTAGTAGCTTTTTTTAGAGATAAACAGGATTTTAATGCTAAAGACCGATTGCAAAATATTACAGGCAAATACAGAGAAAACATTTTTAACCAGGCAGGTGGAGAATATTGGAAAGATTTATATTGTTGGCCAACTAAAATAGTGGAGTATAATGGAAAACTAGGAATTACTTGCCCAACTTATCAAAAGCAATTTTTCTTTAAAAAGGGTTCAATTAACAATGATTTTTTAGGAATTAAAGGAAAAGAAAAAGAAGGTAAGTGGTATGCCTCAGCTAAAAATTTAAACAAGTTTTTAGCACCTGAAGAAAAGGGCGATTGGTTTAAATATTTTCAAATTAGTATACGAATTAGTCGTGCAGTTAAGAGACTTCATGCCGCTGGTTTGGCTCACTCGGATTTGTCTTATAAAAATGTTTTAGTCGACCCAACAACTGGTCAAGCTTCAATAATTGACATTGACGGATTAGTCGTTCCGGGCAAGTACCCACCCGATGTTTTGGGGACTCCTGATTTTATTGCTCCCGAAGTAATTTCTACAAAGCATCTTCCAATATCTGACCCTAACCGAAAATTGCCAAGTATAAAGACAGATAGGCATGCCTTAGCTGTAATGATTTATATGTATTTGTTATATCGACATCCTTTAAGAGGTGGGAAAGTGAATGATTTAGATTCAGTTAAGGACGAAGAACTTTCAATGGGTATAAAAGCTCTATTTGTTGAACATCCAACAGATAAAAGCAATAGAGTAAAAGTTGACCAGTTACACCCAAGTCAGCTACCCCAAGGTGACCCTGTTAAAATTCCATATTCTGTTTGTGGACCCTATTTAAAAGAACTATTTAATAAGGCTTTTATTGATGGGTTACATAATCCAGATATTCGACCAACTGCTGACGAATGGGAACAGGCATTGTTAAAAACTGTAGATTTAATGCAACCTTGTCAAAATCCTAACTGCTGGCACAAATGGTTTGTATTTGATAATTCTACAAAACCTAAATGCCCGTTTTGTGGTACAGAATATAAAGGACAGTTACCCGTTTTAAATTTATATTATTCCCCAAAAGTAGGTGTTTTCAAACCTGAAAACTACAGATTGATGGTTTACAATAAGCAACTTTTGTACATGTGGCATGTAAATCGTTTTGTAAATGCTAATGAAAAAACAACCCCTGACCAAAAAATTCCTGTAGGAGATTTTCATTTCCATAATGGTAAATGGATTCTAATAAATAGAAAACTTACAAGTATGTACGACAAAGACATTGATAAAAAAATTGAAATTGGCGAAGCTGTTGAATTAACTGAAGGCAAAAAAATTCTATTATCCAAAGAAGATGGGGGGAGATTAATTATAGTACAATTAGTAAATTCATAAACCGTAATAAATCAAAATCCTTTTATTGTCAAACTAAAAATATTTTATAAAATGAGCAAATTAAATGAACTAAAGAAATCAATACTCGCCGATGGCGTAATTGATGAACAAGAAGTAAAACAATTACGTGAAGTATTGTATGCTGATGGCGTAATTGACAAGGAAGAAGCAGAATTTCTGTTCGAGTTAAACGATGCTGTAAGTGGAAAAGAAAATCATCCAAGTTGGGAAACGCTTTTTGTTGATGCAATAACCAGTTTCTTACTAGAAGATGAAACATCTCCCGGTGTCGTTGATGAAGAAGAAGCAAAATGGCTTTTAGCAAAAATTCAAGGTGATGGAAAGTTGGATAAAATTGAACTTGCCTTATTAAATAACCTAAAAGCAAAATCAAAGCAATTGCCTCAATCATTATTAAATTTATTGAAATAAGATGGAACACAAGAAGCATTACTCCGGGCTATCCAATGAGCAAGTTATTGAAAGCCGAAAGAAATATGGAGAAAATATTTTAACTCCTCCAGAACGTGAACCTTTATGGAAACTTTTTTTAGAAAAGTTTGAAGACCCAATTATCAGAATACTTTTAATTGCGGCATTTTTATCTTTATTTATTGCAATCGTTGAATATGTTACAAAAGGCGAAGCAAATTTTTCTGAAACAATTGGTATCTTTTGTGCTATTCTTTTAGCAACCGGTGTTGCTTTTTGGTTTGAAATGGACGCAAATAAGAAATTTGATGTTTTAAATAAAGTTAATGACGACACCCTTTACAAGGTTATACGAAATGGAAATATTTGCGAAATACAAAAAAAAGAAATTGTTGTTGGTGATATTGTAATTCTTGGTACAGGCGAAGAAGTTCCTGCTGATGGTGAATTACTCGAAGCAGTGTCTCTTCAAATTGATGAATCGTGTTTAACTGGTGAGCCGATTATTGATAAAACTACCAACCCAGCTAATTTTCATTCGGATTCGACATATCCTTCGAATTGGGCAATGAGAGGAACAAAATTGATGGATGGTCACGGTATTCTAGAGATAAAGAAAGTTGGCGATGAAACAGAATTTGGTAAAGTTGCAGAGAAAGCAACAGAAATGAGTGGTGAAGAAACACCATTGAATAAGCAATTGGACAAACTGGCTAAATTTATTGGTGTTGTTGGTTTTGCTTTGGCGGTCTTGACATTTCTCGCCCTTTTTGTTAAAGATTTATTCTTAGGAGAAGCCCAATATACTATTGGTCAATTAGGTTCAATTGGCATAGTAATTTTATCTGCTTCAATAGTCTTGACCAAAGTTTGGTTGCCTATCATCTACGATTCATTTGAATTGTTAGGTAAAGAAAAGGAATTACCTAAAAGTGTTGAAGAAGGTAGTTGGTTTAGATGGATATTATATGGTATTGGAACATTTGTAATACTTGCCGCTTCCGGTTATTTATTTGGGATAAATCCATTAAATTCTGAATCTTGGATTAGCTTAGATGTTGCAGGTCGTATATTGCAATATTTTATGGTAGCTGTTACATTAATTGTAGTTGCAGTTCCGGAAGGTTTGCCAATGAGCGTAACCCTCAGTTTAGCACTAAGTATGCGTAAAATGCTTCAAAACAATAATCTTGTTAGAAAGATGCATGCTTGTGAAACAATGGGGGCAACAACGGTTATTTGTACTGACAAAACAGGCACTTTGACCCAAAATCAAATGCAGGTTTATAAAGCCGATTTTTTCTGTTTAAATGGGAATAAACTTTTAAATGAAGTAAACCATAATATTATCAAAGAGAGCATTTCTGTAAATTCAACAGCATATCTTGATTATTCAGAGCCATCAAAAATTAAAACATTAGGCAATCCAACAGAAGCTGCTCTGTTATTATGGTTGCATGAACAAGGCATAAATTATTTAGATATTCGTGAAGATGCAGAAGTAATCGAACAACTAACATTTTCAACCGAAAGAAAGTTTATGGCTACATTGGTAAGTAGTTCATTACTTAAGAAAAAAGTGCTTTATGTAAAGGGTGCACCTGAAATTGTACTTTCAAAATGTAGTTATATTTTAACGGAAGAAGGGTTAAAGCCAATAAAAGATTATTATTCAAAAATCGATAATTCTCTTTTGCAATTTCAAAATCAAGCTATGCGAACTTTAGGTTTTGCATATGAAATTGTTGATGATAATTTTGATAGATTTGAAAATGGGAAATTAGTTAATGCAAATCTTGTTTTTCTCGGGATAACTGCAATCTCCGACCCTGTTAGATTAGATGTTCCATCCGCAGTAGCAAAATGCTTAAATGCCGGAATTGAAGTAAAAATAGTAACCGGTGATACGCCCGGAACGGCTAAAGAAATAGGTCGTCAGATAGGTATTTGGAATGACAGTGATAACTTACATAATATTATAACTGGAGTTGAGTTTGAAAGTCTTACAGATGAAGAAGCTCTAAAAAGAGTGCAACATTTAAAAATAATGTGCAGAGCAAGACCAACAGATAAACAAAGATTAGTTCAACTATTGCAAAGAAACGGTTCTGTCGTTGCTGTAACAGGAGATGGCACAAATGATGCACCAGCTTTGAATTTTGCTCATGTTGGCTTATCAATGGGTTCAGGAACTTCTGTTGCCAAAGAAGCTAGTGACATAACTTTGTTAGATGACTCATTTAGTAGTATTACAACTGCTGTAATGTGGGGGCGTTCATTATACCAGAACATTCAACGTTTTATTCTTTTTCAATTAACAATAAATGTTGCTGCCCTTATTATTGTCTTTTTAGGTTCAATATTCGGTCATGAATTACCTTTGACCGTTACGCAAATGCTTTGGGTAAATTTAATTATGGACACATTTGCAGCAGGGGCATTGGCTTCTCTGCCTCCGAATTTGCGTGTAATGGATAATAAACCTAGGAAAAATGAGGATTTTATAATCACTCCTCCAATGCGTTCTAATATTTTATTTGTTGGTTTTTCTTTTGTTTTTATTTTATTAGGTCTTCTATTTTATTTCTCAAATAATGGTGAAGTTAGTCGTTATGACTTATCACGTTTCTTCACAATATTTGTAATGTTGCAATTTTGGAATATGTTTAATGCAAAAGCATTCGCATCAGGCAAATCTGCTTTCCATGGTTTAAATAAATCTATTGGTTTCTTAATGTAGCCTTTTGTCATTTTAGTAGGTCAAATCTTAATCGTTGAATTTGGAGGCGAAGTATTCAGAACAGTTCCATTATCATTAAAGGATTGGGCTATAATTATCGGTTCAACTTCATTAGTTTTATGGATTGGTGAAATTATTAGAGCAATTAAACGCTAACGCACATAGCCAAGCACAATGGCAGGTCGCACAAGCCAACGCTAAAGCCAAAACCTGCCATAGAGCTTGTCTATTTCCCAACGCTGACTTTTCCGACACTAAAAAAACTAAATCTTTTAAGACAGAGAAAACGGAATGACTGAATTGAAAAATTATCTCAAACCATTGACAGCCAAGAACGCCCAGTTGGTAACAGGCGGTATATTTTATTGCCGTGACAGTGCGGGCTTCAACGTTTCTGCATCTAATAAACTTTCATGTAACTTGACAGGACAGTGCTTCGAAGTCGGCAACAAAAACATACCGCCAATCCGATATACGCGACGTACGCGAAGTTTGGAAATTCATCAATTACATTACTAACCAGTTTCCTGAACCTCTGCCTTCCTCCGATCTCATCTATCAAACCTTAAACGAAGTGAAAGACGATATAAAGTCAATCCGTAAAAAATTAGATGAATGAGATTCTCCCAGTTTTATTCACAATCAATTTATTAAGTCCATTATCTCTTAGCAAATGGCGAAATATTCTATTATTGACGTCGAAACAACAGGTACTTCGGTTAAGGGAGAACGCATCACCGAGATTGCCATATTTAATCATGATGGGCAAAAGATAACCGATGAATTCGTCACTTTAGTGAATCCAGAGAAAAAAATTCCTTATCGCATAAGCCAGATAACCGGCATCACCGACAGAATGGTAGAGAATGCACCCCGGTTTTGTGAGATTGCCCGCAAAGTGCTCGAGCTGACCGAAGACTCCGTTTTTGTGGCGCATAATGTAGGATTCGATTATGGTTTTGTGAAAGAAGAATTTAAAAATCTGGGTTATCGTTTTGAGCGCGACAAACTTTGTACGGTTCGACTGAGCCGTAAACTCCTTCCCCATCATCCTTCTTATAGTCTTGGAAATATTTGTCGGGATTTGGGTATTCAAATCTTCGACCGGCATAGGGCTGGTGGAGATGCGCTGGCTACGGTCAAACTGTTTGAATATTTATTGAGCATCGACCCAAATCTCTTAAAAATCAACCTCAAAGGCATAAATTCTTCTATTTCTGCGGCTACTTTACACTCCTTGCCCGAAGAAGCCGGAGTTTATTACTTTTATGACTCATCTCAACAGATCATCTATATAGGCAAAAGCAAAAACATTCACAACCGTGTAGTTTCACACCTGAATAGCGAAACCACACGCAAGGCTCTTGAAATGAAACATGCCATTGCCGATATTTCTTATGAAATTACAGGCAGCGACCTGATTGCTCAGTTACTCGAATCAGAGGAAATAAAAAAACATAAACCCTTGTATAACCGTCAACAGCGACGAACAGGATTTCGTATTGGGCTTTTTACTTATTTCGATGAAAAGGGTTATATGCGACTGAAGATAGATAAACTATCGGATGGTTTGCTTCCGATTACTACCTACAACTCGGTCATGTCGGCTAAGCGTGCTCTTTTTGCCTTATGCGACGAATATCATCTTTGTCAGAAACTTTGCGGTTTGTATAAAACTAAAGGTGCCTGTTTTCAGCATGGCATTGGTCAATGCATGGGAGCTTGCATAGGATTGGAATCTACAGCCGATTACAATGCTCGTGTTGAAGCGGCCATAACTCCAGTAAAATTCGAACATGAAAACTTTTTTATCATCGATAGAGGACGTTGCCCTGATGAATATTCGGTAGTAGAAGTTAGGCATGGTGCTTATCTGGGTTTTGGCTATTTTGATGGAAACGATTTCGACGGAACGGCCGATTTCCTCCATTCTTGTATCCATCGTTTTAGTGATACCCGCGACGCTCGACATATCATTCTTTCATGCCTCAAACATCATGAATTCGAACGTTTGTTGGTTTATTAACTGATTCGACTATTTAAACTTCTTTATTTTTAATTTCGAAAGTCAGTCACTCTCCTACTCTATAGTTTGATAATAGTTTACAGTTAAATGCTTCTTCAAAGAAACATTTCTTTAAATTAAATTAACCTTGGTTTGGGGAGCTCTCCTTATTTTTGTTCGCAAAAACATAGATATGATGAAACTCGATCGGTATCATTTCAAAGCCTATTTTCTGCTTGCTGCAGTATTTGTAATTTTGGGGTTATCATTTGGTTGCAATAAGGCGCAACAACCCGATAAAAAGCCTTATCTTGTAGTCCTATCACTGGATGGATTCAGATGGGATTATCCTCAGCATTTTTCTACTCCCAATCTTAATATGATGGCAAAAGAGGGGGTTCATGCAAATTCTCTCATTCCTTGCTTCCCAACTAAGACTTTTCCCAACCATTATTCCATTGCTACGGGTTTATATCCCGACCATCATGGCATTATACAAAATTCGTTTTATGTACCTGGGATTGGAACTTTTGAACCAACAAACCGCCAGAGTATTATGAATGGCGTTTATTACGAAGGTGAGCCCATTTGGCTCACTGCAGAAAACCAAGGGATGAAGTCGGCTTGTTATTTTTGGGTAGGCAGCGAAGCTCCCATCAAGGGAAAATATCCCTCTATTTGGTTACCCTACAATCAAGATTTGCCATTTACTTCACGCATCGACTCGGTTATTACATGGTTACAATTGCCTTCCGAAAAACGTCCTCATCTGATCATGTGGTATATACATCAACCCGATGAAATTTCTCATCATGAGGGGCCCTTAGCCGCTTCAACCGGGAAAATGATTTCCTATCTCGACTCACTGGTGGGGGTTTTTCGTGCTCGACTCAACGAATTGCCCATAGCAAATAAAGTAAACTTTGTAGTGGTTTCCGACCATGGAATGGCAAAAGTTAATGAAAACAACAACCTGTATTTAGACCATCTTGTGCCTCGTTACTGGATCAATATGGCCTGTGGTGGTGATATTCAATTAAATATAACTGCCATACCAGGTTATAAAGATTCCTTATACCATCGTTTGAAAAAAGTGAATCATCTCAGTGTTTGGAAAAAGGAAGAAGTGCCTCAGCGTTTACATTATGGCACAAATCCTCGTATTTATGATTTGGTTGTTTTAGCTGATACAGGTTGGAATATCATGCTTACACAACCGGCAAAAATTATCCCTGGCCATCATGGTTACGACAATATTTATCCCGATATGCACGGAATATTTTACGCCGTTGGACCTGCTTTCAAAAATGGCTATGAAAGACCAAGTTTCGAGAATATTCATCTATACCCCTTATTTACACATATTTTGAAACTTAAACCTGCGGAAGTTGATGGTCGGCTCGAAGAAGTAAGGGATATGTTGAAAAATTAAGTGAGAAAAATATCTTCGGGATAAATAATTTCTTCGAGAAAAAGAGCACGAGGAATCACAGAAGGTCCAGCAGCCGAACGATCTTTTTTAGCTATAATTTCACGAAGATGTTCAATGGCATTTTCTTCTTTTGCCAACTGCCAGAGCGTTCCCACAATGGCTCTCACCATGTTGCGCAAAAAACGATTGGCCGTAATAGTAAAAACAAGATCATCTTTTCTGGATTCCCAAAAAGCTTGAGTAACCGTGCAAAAGTTATTTTCGGTATCTGAATGAAGTTTGGCAAAACTCGTAAAATCCTCAATTGTTAAAAGGATTTTGGCTAATTGATTCAATTTTTCGATATCTGGACAATGCGAACGAAACCAACGATAATCTCTTGTAAATGGATTTTTTCTCAGAGAAATGTAATATCGGTATGTTCTCCATAGCGCATCATATCGGGCATGCGCTTCAGGTTTTACTGGCAGGATTTCGAAAATGGCGATGTCATCGGGTAGAATATGGTTAAGGTGATAAGAAAGAGCGATGAGCTGTTGTTTCGACATAGGATAAAAATCGAAATGAGCATAGAAAGATGAAGCATGTACTCCTGTATCAGTGCGCCCACAACCTGTAATGTCAATAGGTTTCTTTAAAAGAATGCTAATTTTTTCTTCTATCTCCTGCTGGATGCTGGTAG
>Ga0208461_1001082_pt1 | contig 25438 bp, 17 predicted proteins | sample AD_JPNTR4_MetaG_FD_184448 | JGI IMG/M metagenome (GOLD analysis project Ga0208461, IMG submission 184448) | Active sludge microbial communities of municipal wastewater-treating anaerobic digesters from Japan - AD_JPNTR4_MetaG (SPAdes) (version 2) | ecosystem: Engineered > Bioreactor > Anaerobic...
TTACGATTATATTATAGCATATATGGTAAGAATGTAAGTATTTGCCAATTCATCTCCCACCTATAGAGGCTGGGAGACTTCTTGGCACTTGTGTTAAAGACCCGTAACATGTTATGTGATACAATATCTATGGAAAAAATATTGTCAAGGAGGGAGATAATAATGGCGAACATATTCCAAAGACTTATTCCTTACCAATCACCTCTTGAACTTCTTTTGGAACATTCAAAGTTATGTGTTGATGCTGCAAAAATAATGCGTGAGGCTGTTTCTGACTATCTTGACGGAGGGTCAGTAGACGAGACATCGGCAAAAATAGATGAACTTGAAGATGAAGCTGATCACATAAAGCTAAAGGTAAGAGAGATATACAATAAACTCAAATGGACATACTTCAACAGAGTAGATTTTCTTGAACTACTTCACTACATGGATTCGATAATAGACGCTACAGATGATGTGCTAAAGATGCTTACAATGAATGTGGTAGAAGACATAACTGAAGAGATCAAAGCAGATATACGAGAGCTCACTATACTAGTTGCCGAAGGCGTGGAACATATGTATGAGAGTGTAGAGAAACTAAAGCTGATTGCAGAATCAGCATTTGCCCCCCAGGAAGTCCAAAAAGAAGACGAAAGGGTTCATGTCGTCGAGAAGGAAGAGAATTCGAGTGATACATTAGGAATAGAAATTGGGAAGAAGCTGTTCAAAAGGAAACGGGAGATGAATCCTGCGGATATCATCTTTCTAAACAACGTTGTTATTCTACTAACAAGCATAGAAGACAAAGCCAAAAACGTTGTTGAAAAGGTTAGAATGATAATCCATGCATAACTGAGAACGGCTTTTTCCAAATTTACAAAGGTAGGTTCAAGAATTCTTTTGATGATACATAAGTCTAGGTGCAGACCGTTCACAAGGAGGAGCACACAATGGCAGTAACAGTAATCACGATATTAGTAGGTCTCTTCATGGCATTTGGAATTGGTGCTAACGATGTAGCAAACGGCATGGCATCTGCTGTAGGTGCGAAGGCCATTACGCCTAAGCAAGCAGCACTTCTTGCATCAGTACTTGAATTCTCAGGTGCAGCGATGTTCGGTGCCACTGTGACTAAGACAATTGCAAGCGGTATCGTTTCAACATCTCACATTCAGGACCCAAATTACATCATCTACGGCGCACTTTCAGCACTTTTAGCAGCAGGAGTATGGGTCATGGTGGCAACTTACTTTGGCATGCCTGTTTCGACTACACACTCGATAATCGGTGGAATGATAGGCTTTGGGTTAGTGAGTGGTGGTGTGAAGGTCGTTTATTGGTCAAAACTTGCTAGTATTGTGCTTTCTTGGTTTATCTCACCAATTATAGGTGGTATTTTGGCATTTTCAATATTCAAGCTGATAACTCTTACGATATTGCATCGTCCAAGTCCATTGAAAGCCGCAAAAAAGGTTGCACCAGTCTTGATAGGATTTACACTGTTTCTCATTATCTTTCTTTTCTCAGTAAAGACTATTGGAACATCTTACCTGAAGTCTCTACTCTATGGTGTTGCGACATTTGCAATTTCGTTTTTTATTTCATGGTTCCTGATCGTAAAATACGCTAGCAAAAATGGCAATGAATATCAAGCCGTTGAAGATATCTTCAAAAAAGTTCAAATCATAACATCTTCGTATGTATGCTTCTCACATGGTGCGAATGACGTGGCAAATGCTGTTGGCCCAATTGCACTGATACTTACGATAACTCAAAATGGTGGTTCTGTTAAATCGGTTGTTGAAGTACCCAGATATATTTTGCTTATCGGTGGATTTGGTATTGCACTGGGGGTCTTACTATATGGGTACAAAGTGATGCAGACTTTGGGTCATGATATTACCGAAATAAACAACACTAGAGGATTCTCGATAGATTTTGGTACTGCGACGACTGTTTTGCTCTCATCTGTTTTTGGTTTTCCAGTTAGCACAACTCACACAGTTGTTGGTGCAGTCACAGGTGTAGGACTTGCAAGAGGGATCGAAGTTATTAATACGTCTGTTTTGAAAGATATTCTGATCTCTTGGTTCATCACACTCCCGTTTTCGATCGGAGTCAGTGCAATTTTCTATCTAGCATTGACAACGTTCTTTTGATTTCTCAGCCTAACGACATAAATCTTGGGATAATTTCAAGAAAATCGGCCTCGAATAATTCCGGGGCTCTTATCTGATGATGTGCGCTATCTGTGCTATAATATTTTTACGAGTACAGATTGTTTTATCAAAATCTGGAGGTGTTTTCTATGATGGTACTTTTCCTAACTGGACTCACAGATTATTTCAAATCTCGAGTTGACGATTTGATCAAGGAATTTCCAAACGATAGATTCGTGATACCACAGAACAGAGCAGAAGGCGATACACTTCTGAAAAGTGCAGAAATTATCGTCTCAGGCTCTCTTACAGCTGAGCAGATTGAAAGGGCAGAGCGGTTGAAATGTATCATCGTACCATGGGCAGGTGTAAATGAGTTACCATTTGAAACAATTAGAAGGAAAGGTATCGTTGTTTCAAACAACCATGGAAATGGTAAGATCGTAGCGGAAAGAGCAGTTGCACTTGCGCTTGCAGTCATGGGTAGGATAGTCGAATACCACAACGATTTATCGAAAGGCGTCTGGCATGGCTTCGAAGTTGGCTCAAAGAGTGAGGATTTTTGGTATTCGCTTCAAGGTAAGAAGGTTAGCATTTTGGGACTTGGCACAATTGGTAGACACATAGCGCATTTGCTTTCTGCCTTCGATTGTGAGATCATGGGCTACAAGAGAAATGTTGAGCAGGTAGATGGAATACGATACATCACAAATAACATAGACGAGGCAATAGCATTTGGGAAGGTCATATTCGTAGCATTACCATTAACGAAAGAAACAAATGGGATTATAAACAAAGAGCGAATAGATGCAATGAGTGGGAAATTTTTGATAAACGTTGGACGTGGCTCACTGATAGATGAAGAGGCACTTTACCACGGCTTAAAAAATTATATATTAGCTGGTGCAGGAATAGATACGTGGTACCTTTATCCAAGAGGACATGAGGTACAGTTGCCATCGAAATATCCAATCCACACATTCCCAAATGTTGTCATATCTCCACACGTAGGTGGATTCACTGTTGAAGGGTTGGTCGGAAGAATAGATGAAACGATAGAAAACATTCGTCATGCACTCGTCACTGGCAGACCAAAGACGGTTGTTGACTTGGAAAACGAATATTGAGACCTTGAGAGGAGATAGAGCATGCCATTTGATGGTTTTTTGATGAAACGTACTGTAGAGAAGATTTCAGATGAAATTAGAGATTTCAATATCAGAAATATATACCTTTCAAAGAACGTACTTTACTTTTCCTTTGATAAAGGAGATTTGAAGATATCACTCAACCCAGCATTTGCACACATCTCTCTTGTGAACCATCTGGTAAGTGACCCAGAGAAAAGTGCATTTGTCGACTTACTCAGAAGTAGGATAAGAGGCGCAAAGGTGAGTGAGTTTGTAAACATGGATTACGAACGGACTGCGATATTAAGACTTAAAAAGATGGATGAGGCTGGCATTAAGCACAACTACGAAATATACATAGATATCATGGGCAAACACTCGAATGCTATCTTTGTCGAAGATGGCATCATATTGGATGCATTTAAGAGAGTTGAGACACGATTCAGAAATATCAATCCTGGTAAGAAATTTGAGATTTTTCCAAGTAAGAAAGTCCGTATTGAAGATATAGATTCAAAAGAATCTCTTGAAAATCTATTAAAAGCATTTCTTGAGCAGAGTAGCGACAAGAGGCCGAAGATTTCAGAGTTTCTCTACTCTTCAATTCAAGGTTTTTCGAAGATAACTGCAGAGGAAGTGCTCTTCAGAGCTGGTTTAGAAGATTCAGTATTATCGGGAATTGAAGAACCTATGCTCCTAACACTTTGGAATACATTGCACACAGTAAGAATAGAATTGGCATCCAATTATTCGTTTATATACTACGAAGATAACGAGCCTGTTGATATTTCTGCAATTAGACTTCATGCGTATTCAGATGAAAAGAGATTTGACGATGTCTTGGCTTGTGTGAACGAATATTTCACGTTCGTAGAGAAGAAGGAAAAACGTTTGCAGAAAAGGAACCAGTTATCAAGTGTAGTGAAGGCCAAGATAGACGTGTACGAAACACTACTGAAAAAACTGAGTGAAGAATTCGATGAGTGTAAGGAATTGGACAAATACAGGAAATATGGTGAGCTCATAAAGGCATATGCATACCAAATTCAATCTGGTAGTGAGAAGGTAGCATTATTTGACTGGGAGACAAATGAAGTCGTGCAAGTCCCACTTGAGAAGAATCTGAGTGCTATAGAAAATAGTGTGAGATATTTCAATATGTACTCCAAGCTTAAAAGAAAGGCATCAGGTTTGAGAGAGAGGATAGAGATTGTCAGTAGAGAACTTGAGTATCTCCAACAACTACTCATGACGATAGAGAGTGCAGAAGATTTGGAAGATTTGAAAGAGATAGAAGAAGAAATGGTAGAAAATGAGTTGATAAAAGTGAGAAAGAGTAAGGGTAAGTTGCAGACGAGCAAAGAGTTTGTCTCTCAACCAAGAAAGTATGTCTACAATGGCTTTACGATATATGTGGGGAAAAATAATAGACAGAACGATGAACTTGTAAGGAAGGCGAGCGATAGTGATTTGTGGTTTCACGTTCAAGGTATGCCTGGTGCGCATGTACTGATAAAGACTGCCGGTAAGTACGTCGATGAAGATACGTTGAAATATGCTGCGTCACTTGCTGCCACATACAGTAAAGGAAAATACTCATCGAATGTACCAGTCGATTACACGCAGATAAAATATGTGAAAAAGCCAAGGGGATTTAAGCCAGGCCTTGTGCTCTATTCCAATTTCAAGACGATCTTTGCTGACCCAATAGAACACTCAGCTGAGTGAGTCAGATTTACCAAACTTGCTGAAATTATCGAATCAACGAATGGAGGTATTACTATATATGCCATATGAAATATTCAATGAGTATCAACCGATGGGAGACCAACCACAGGCAATTGAGCAGCTTGTGGATGGACTTAAAAGAGGTTACAAGTTTCAGACACTTTTAGGTGTCACTGGAAGTGGAAAGACATTCACAATGGCAAATGTGATAAAGGAAATAGATAAACCTGTACTCGTCATCTCACCGAATAAGACACTCGCAGCCCAACTCTATTCTGAATTTAAGACATTCTTTCCAAACAACAGAGTAGAATTCTTCATAAGCTACTACGATTATTATCAACCTGAAGCGTATGTGCCAACGAAAGATTTATACATAGAAAAGACAGCTGATATAAACGAAGTAATAGCGAGGATGAGAATGAGGGCAATACAGTCGATTATGACGCGCAGAGATACAATTGTCGTAGCGAGTGTCTCTGCAATCTATGCGTGTGGTGATCCACGAGATTTCGATGAGTTAAATATAAAATTAGAGATTGGACAGAGAGTACGACTCAACGAAATACTCAAGAGGCTTGTCAAAATTGGGTACGAGCATAAAGAAGATGTAGGTATGACTGGCAGTTTCAGACTTAGAGGCGACACACTGGAAATCTTCCCAACATATCAAGATGAGGGGATAAAAATCGAGCTATTTGGTGATGAAGTAGATAGAATATACACATTCGATAGGATGAATAGGAACATCATAGATAAATTGGATAAGATAACAATATATCCAACAAAAGAATACGTCACAACTGAAGAAAAGGTCGCAAAAGCTGTAAAGACGATAAGAGAAGAATTGGACCAACGAATTGAAGAATTGAAAAGACAAGGTAGAGAGTTGGAGGCACAGAGACTTTACCAAAGAACGATGGGAGATATCGAGCTTTTGTCAACACTCGGTTACTGCTCTGGTATTGAAAACTATTCAAGGCACTTCGATGGCAGACGACCTGGAGAGGCACCTTATTCTCTGATTGACTATTACGACGACGATTTCATAGTTTTCATAGACGAGTCGCACATCACAATCCCGCAATTGAGGGCAATGTACCATGGTGAGATGTCGAGGAAAAAGAGCCTCATAGAGTATGGTTTCAGATTGCCGTGTGCATACGATAACAGACCTCTGAAGTTCGAAGAATTCTTGAGCAAGGTAAATCAGACAATATTCGTTTCTGCAACGCCTGGACCATTCGAATTTGAAGTATCCGAGCAGATAGTTGAGCAAATCATCAGACCGACAGGTTTGATAGACCCACAAGTGGAAGTGCGGCCAACTAGATACCAAGTTGATGATTTGGTGAAAGAAATAACCGAAATCAAAAAACGTGGTGAAAAGGCGTTAGTGACAGTACTGACAAAGAAGACTGCAGAGATGCTCGCAGAATACCTGGTAGAGTTGAACATAAGGGCACTGTACCTACACTCAGAATTAGACTCGATAAAACGAGTAGAAGTACTGAAAAAGTTGAGAGCAGGTGAGATAGACGTCGTTGTTGGTATAAATTTGCTTAGAGAGGGATTGGATTTGCCCGAAGTATCGCTCGTTGCCATCTTGGATGCAGATAGTGAAGGGTTCTTAAGAAGTGAGACAACACTCATCCAGATCATAGGCAGAACGGCGAGAAATGAGAATGGGAAGGTCATCATGTACGCAGACAGAATAACACCAGCAATGCAAAAGGCAATAGATGAGACAAATAGAAGAAGGAAAGTACAGATCGAATACAACAAGGCACACAACATAAAGCCACAGACAATTGTGAAGCCACTGACGGCAGACATATTTGAACCATTCAAAGATAAAGATAAGGAAGAAGAACTCTACAAAATATACGAAGACAGTGTTTTCACACTCAAAGAATCGCTCAGCACAGAAGAGTACGTTGCACTCCTCGAAGAAGAGATGTACAAAGCCGCATCAGAACTCAGATACGAAGATGCTGCAAGGATGAGAGACGAACTCTTCAAACTCAAACAGCAGCAGAGTACATGAGATTTGAATTCCACTCAAATATTAAGATACGTTCGATGCTAATACATTGGAGGATCGGGGGGATGGTATGAAATATCTATCGGGTGAAAAACTAAGAGTAGCTATCCTTGTGTTGTTAATTTTTCTAACAGTATTTTCGTTCGGTCAAAAACCTGTTATTTCTGTTGACGTACAGCTCGACGAACAATCTTTTAAGAAAATCGCTGAAAGTGTCGTCTTCGATGAGGTGTACGAAAGTAGAAAGTTCAAAGTATTGTTGCAAGATGCCCTTAGAGAGCTATCCAAGGAACTTGTGCTTCAAGACTTGTTTTCAAATCAAAACATCGTACTTTCCGATACACAAAGCGTTGATGGACAGCTTAAAGTGGTCGTCAGCAATTTTGATTTTTACACAACTCAAGTACTAAATGAATACATAGAAAACCCTGTCAGTGGAGAGTATATACTGACGTCAAACGGGTATGTGAAAATACATGTCGGTGAACGATATAGCTACGATTCGTCGACATCGAGATATGTACAAAATAGTGACGGAACGTATGTGAGAGGGTATGATGGAAAGTACTATAGTGCGTACACATTCTACTCATTCGTACCCTATACAAAGGTCTATTATGTACTAAAAGCGCGAGTGGACTACTCACTCAACGCGAAAGAATTAAAAAAGGCTGGTTCGTTCGATGTATCAACTCAGATAGTTGCAAAAGACTATGTATATGATCCGTACAACAATAGAATGCTAAGCAGCCAAGAGAGCAAGAACAAGGTCTTCGATTACTTCTCCACAGCGCTTGCTCAAAAATTGCAGGATGAACTAATGGCTACGTACAAAACCACTGGCTACGTTGAAAGTATTAAATTTCCAAGGGTAATCATAGACGTTGGAAATAAGGATGGTGTCAAAGTAGGTGGCACATTCAAGATATTTTCGCAAGACCAGAAGACAGAATTATCGGAGTTAAGCGTAATTAGAACAGGCGGAGATTATAGCGAGTGTGAGATAACATATGTAAAGAAGGGATATAGTGTAAAGCCTAACGATATAGCCGTTGAGTCGAATGCCACATTCATACTTCCCCTGTCCTTCAGCATCTCTTATAGGATGGATAACACATTCAGCTTTGACACTTCTGAAGTCTCAATGGCAACTGGACTGAAAAAACTCGATATCCACAGGGATGTAACCTCATATCTGAATTTTGGTGTAGACTTCTTAACAAAAGACCTCATAAACAATATAAACAATTCTGGAAATAGCAGTCTGCAACCAACTTTTGAAGTGTCGGGTGGATTCAGATTGTTTGACAATGGCATTTCAATTTACGGATTAGGGATGGTAAGGTTCGAAGATGCTGCATATGTAGGGTTAGGCTTGAAATTTGGTGTACTTAACATTGAAGCATTCTCAACACTTTCGTTTGACAAGTTCATTTTTGGTGGTGGTCTACTATGGTAAGGATAGCGATTCCAACTAGTAGGATATACTTCATTGCTTTGCTTATACTCTTAAGCACATTTGTCATTGGTGCAGGCAAAGTACAAATTATAATTGACTCAAAAATTCCAACAATATACGAGAAAGTAGACCTCGGTACTGAATTAATGAATGCATTCTCTACAGAAGTGCCAGATAACATACTAAGGGTTGTCCATCTAATCGACCTAAAGAAAGAATCGTATTCAAGAAAGGTAAACGAATTCGTACGAGATAGAGAAGGCACGTACGTTTACTATAAAGGTACTTATTACTACACATCAAAGAGGGCAAGATACTCATACGATTCAAAGAATAACAAATACGTACCAGATGTGAACGGCTCTTACATCTACGTACCTGAATTCTCTTGGGCAAGGAGTGAAGAAGAGAAGTACATAGTGAGCGACCTATACAAGAGATATGAGAAAATAGAGAGTGGCGCTGAATACTACATGAGCATTTACATAACCGATGTGGATATAGAAAACGTATTCGTTAAATCCGTGGTACCAATCAGAGTTTCAGATAACAGCGTAAAAGGAATGATACGCAAAGCAACACAGCAACACTACGAGATCACGAATAGAAAATCACCGTACAAGATTGACATAGCCATCGTGTTCAACCCCGCGATCGACAAAAACATGAGAATGTCGATCATATCGAAGCTTCAAGAAGATACAAGATACAACATCTACGACCGCTTGTATTTGGATGAAGTATTCAAGACGATAAAATTCAAAGACCTTTTTGGAAAAGAAGTAACCTTGAAATTTACGGCACCAGCTTACATAATTGCCTTTGACAATCCTGTGAGAATGAGCGAGACAACTCAATCTACAAAATATCTCTTCTTCGAAAATGTCATGAACGGTGCATACACCAAAAAATCTCTTACAAATGGCATGGATGTACCAGTGCGTATCGAAGTTGGTAAGTATTATTCGTACGATTCGGATAAGAAAACATATATTGTAAATATGAAAGATGGTCGATATGTCAGATATCCTGGAAATGGCTGGGAAAAAGAAAGTTACATATCGGCAACCACATTCTACGATTATATACTCTTTGAAGAAATTGACATGGAAAAGTATGCATCCCTACTCTGCAACATATACGATACAAAAACCGGTGAGATTTTAGGTTCAAAGGCGTTTGAGTCCTTGTGCAAAGTACCAAAGAAAGAAATCATAGACAGATTCGGTACCGAACGAGTAAACTCAGAAACTGAAGCAGACATGTCTATAATTGATGACATATCAAGTAATGTGTATGAATTTTTGCAGTTAATCTTCCCATTGAGTAGTATCATATCAAGAGTGCAAGGTAACAAGGTTTCTCTGTTATCTGGTGAGAATATAGGGATAAAGAAAGGATACGTATTTCAAGATATATACGATGGATTCACGATGGGATATCTCAGAATCGATAAAGTAGCTGCCGATACATCTGATGGAAGCATTTTCTACATCATACCAGGCGAGCAGATAAAAGAAAATTCATATGCTATTGAAACAAAAAGGCACCCGAATTTTATTGGTGGAAGATTTACCTTTTCGACATCAAATGAAGGATTTAACTTTACTCTTGGGTACATTAGCAGTGACATTTACAACAACCACAAACAATCGTTCTCAATTGGTTACTCCATTACAGACTTGACTGCTACAATTCCAACAAATCAATTCTTTGCAGAATCATCATTCTTTGTACTTTCAAAGCAATTAGAGTTATATCTCGATTTGGGCATGTTATCTAATGACAATTTCGAAACGGTAAATGTATTTCTCTCACCAGGCATCAGAATTTCGAGCTATACAGACAATTCCATATACTATCCTGGTGGCTTTGGAATATTTGCCCAGCTAGAAGGAAAGATAACCTATTTCGATGCGACCTTCAATATAATACCAATTCTAAGCTTGGGAATGGAAACCAGATTCTAAGACTTTTGGACTTTTGAAATCCATTTATTTATTAAAAGCAGCAGCCTCTTGTGGGCTGCTGCCTTTATTAGATTATCAAAAATCATCACAAATGTATTGCCTTTCCAGTTGCATCCTCAAATGCGCCAAGCAGCGTCTCGCTCAGCGTTGGATGTGGATGGATCGATTCTTCCAACTGTTCTGCGGTGAGCTTGTTTCTTACGGCAATCACACCTTCCATGATTAGTTCCGTTGCAGATGGTGAGACGATACTCATACCTAACACTACGCCAGTCTTTGCATCGGTAATAACCTTCGCAAAGCCGATGTTTTCGAGCATCGTCCTTGCTCGTCCGTTTGCAGAGAGTGGAAATTTGGAAATCTTGACTTCTTGTTTTGCCTTATCGATGTCGCGCTCTCGCAATCCGGTTGATGCGATCTCAGGATTTGTGAATATGACCGAAGGCACTGCCGAATAGTCTGCTTGAGTGTCAATACCGGCTATGTTCTTTGCTGCCACGATACCTTCATGCGATGCGACGTGTGCAAGCATGATTTGCCCACGGATGTCTCCTATCGCATACACACCATCGATGTTCGTTTGCATGTGTGCATCAGTCTTAACGCCCCTGTCGATCTCCACACCGAGGCTTCGCACATCTTCAGGTATGTTCGGCTTTCTTCCAACTGCAATCAAGACTTTATCTACGACGTACGTTTTCTCACTTCCATCGTTACTAACTACGAGCACTTTGTAGCCAACATCTATCTTCTCAACACATGTAACCTTGCTCTTTTCAAGAATTTCAACACCTTTTCTTGCAAACGCCTTCTTCAATTCGTCTGCCACATCGTCATCCTCGTTTGGAAGGATGTGGTCTGCAAGTTCTACAACAGTGACCTTCACGTCCAACGAGCTGAAGAACGTTGCAAATTCCACACCAATCACGCCACCACCAACGATGAGTATACTCTTTGGCAATTCTTTCATTACAAAGACATCGTTACTCGTCCATATACCATCAACGTTGTTGAAAGGTGGGAACATCACCGGTACAGAACCATGTGCAAGTACGAGATTTGAACATTCTATCTCCTCGCCTGTTTCTTTTATCCTAACTCTGTTTTTCGTCACAACTTCAGCCGTTCCCTTGTACACCGTCACGTTGTTCTTCTTCATCAAAAACTCTATACCCTTTCTCCCCATGACGATGTTCTTCTGTGCATGTGCCATTATCTCGGAGAGTTCAAATCCTTCAACACTCAACTTGATACCCAGTTTATCAGCTTTTTCCCTTGCTTCATCGAGAAGATGTGACGCTGTGAGCAATGCCTTTGTAGGAATACAGCCCCAATTCGTACAAGTCCCACCGAGATTTTCCTTTTCAATGAGTGCAACACTCTTACCGTACTGAGCAAGCTTTATCGCACAGACATAACCGCCAGGCCCTCCACCGATAATCAATGCATCAACCATCTCCAACACCCCTTTTTTGCTTTTTCGTCCCGTTTAATCTGCTTCAATCTACTTATGCCCTATCAAATTCATTAGCTTCGTCACTAACCTCAGACATTTTCCTATCTATATTCTTTTCAAAGAATTTTACACAACTGTGTCCGATAATTTTTCTAAATATATATGAACTCTTGTGACCAGATGGTATAACAATCTTTCTACCATTATCCAACAGCTCATACACACCGGCGTACGACTGAGCTGGAATAATTTTATCAAATATGCCTTGGAACATAAGTACTGGCTGAGAGACGAATTTCGCATATGAGAGTGGGTCGTAATGAAAACAAGAAGGAGTGAGCGTGAATATGTCATCTATGCTCTTGAGCTGTGCAATTTGTGCTCTACTCTTGCTTCTGAGTTTGACGCACAGTTCTTCATCTTTGCAACCCCACTCGTTACTGTACTTTGCATATCCTTCCCTCACAGAGCCAAGGTATGGAGAATGCCAATTGATCCATCTCCAATCTCCGCCGGTAAAAGCAAGTATGCCACTCTTCAGACGTTTATCAAGTGCAAGCGTCATCGTTGCAATCATTCCACCAAAGCTGAACCCCATCAACGAAGTTGGTAATTTTGCCGATTCAGGGGAAGATTCTATCAAATCCATCGTCCTTCGCACATCCTTTATCGCCTGATGAAACCTCACGATACAATGTGCAGGAGAATGGTGGTAGAAAGGCTCTCCGCCCGTCCATTCGGGCTTTCCCCTTTCTAAGTGATATGGATGAATTAGGAAATAAACATTTATACCATGCTTTGCAAAATACTTCCCAAACCACATCAAATAGGGTATATGACCATTACCTATCCCATGGAGGAATATGAGATTCATCCAAGGATTCTCAGCTTCATAATAATGAACAAGTACTCGCTTAGCTTCTGGTACATCCGGTTCGTAAACAGTATCAAACGAAAGAAGCAAGTGGTCATCAAGTCGCTGATTACTCAAATTGAAAGGAATATTGCTGTCATATTCGTATATATTCAAATCAGTCACCTCTATATGCATTGTCTTCTAATACGATATTATGCTTTTTGCAAATTTTGTCAAGAAAGTGAGTAACATGATGAATGATCTATATATTTGTTTTTTTCCCTAAAATTCTGAATTGCTCAAATAGTTTTCTAAGCTAACTGTTTCATTTTTGGTATTGACTCTTGCAGGCAAAAAAGAGTATAATTAATTAAAGTATTAAAGGCGTTTAACATGTGTTATTATCCTGTTTAGTATATTCTAACATAGGAGGTCCAGCATTTTTGTTTTCAACAGAGAGAATATCATATGGCATCAACTTGCTATTTAGAAGAGAATATTTGTCAGTGGTTATGCTATAAATGTTGTGTTACAAATAAAGTACACTAGAAGAATAAGCTATTTTCAATTCACTTTATTTATCGTAAAGCTATGGGTAGAATTATAGGAGATTTTTAATTTTTTTAAAATGGTATTATCGTACCCACTTTGGAAATGAAACTCTAAAAAGTGACCAAGTCAACTTTCATTTTTCGAAATATGATGAGAAAATCGTTAGCTCTAAAAAGTGTCTAAAGATTTTCACCGTAAAACAGCTTATTTCAGTTTCTAAAGTGGGTAAGTGATATATCTCAAAAAGGAGGGGGTATTGTGAAAAAGTTTCTCATGTTTTTCTTAGCGGTCGTGGGAATTTTGTTTATAAGTGCTTGTGTAACTAAACCAGCACCGGAATACGAGCTAGTAACAAACGTTGGTAACGGCAGTGTATTACCACCGAAGGCTATGGTTCAGGTAAGTTTGAAAGACGTTAAAACTGGCAAAGAGGTAGCTTCAACGTTGAAAGTTTCAAAAGATGGTAAAGATATTTTAAGTGAATCCAGTACCAAACATAGTTTTGTTGCAGAAGATGAAGGAAGTTACAAGTTATTGATTACACCAGTTGGTGAAACTTCCGGTTCAAAGACACTTACATTCAAAGTGACAGCTCTCGAAAGAGAAGTATATTTAGATGGTGGTCCAATAGTTTACGACCGTATTCCAGCCGATATCTTGGCAAAAGCAGAAAACATACTCATAAGGTTTTACAAATATGAAGATGTTACGATACCAGGTACAACAGAGACATATAGTGAAAGAAAAAGGTTAAACTTGGTAGATACAAATGAGGATGGAGTTTATGATGCTTGGGAGACACTTCCAGCAACAGATAGTGGAAATCATCAGTGGTACGAAATTCCTTATACTGTTACTTCCTCTGGAGGAACCTATGTTATAAACTTCTTTGAGTACACAGAAGATGCTATCAGAGTATGGTATAAGGTAGGAAATCGTCAAGCATATTTGACACTCGCAACAGTTGGCTTTAAGCTAAACCAGGACTACGCAAGATATGTAGAACCAGCAATAAGCCAAAGTCCTTATTCGCTAGACAAATTTACGTTACATGAAAGATATAGTTCTGACACAAAACCTGTTTTCTACCTTACGGCATCAACTGATACTATCAACGCTGGTGACAAAGTGACTGTATATGTGCAAGCAGAAAACGTTGCTGATTTTGCAAAGTTGTATGATGTAAGATACATGCAACTATCTGTCAAGCACTCTAAAGAGCTAGAACTTTCGTCTGTGAAATTCAGTAACTTTATGCAAGATTTGAAAGACATTGGAACGTACAAGAAAAATGACGAGAGTGTTGTGCTGTATAAAGCATTCTTGACTGGTTCAGATGAGACACAGCCAGCTACCACAACATTTGCCACATTGGAGTTCACCGTAAAAGAAGCTACACCAACCTCTATTCAACTTGTTTACGAAGGATGGTGGGATACATACAGTGACTATCCAGATAAACCAAATCCTGTCTTTAAGGATACATCCAACTCGAATGTTGACGGCTTTATAATAGACCATCAACCAGTCGAATTTGTAACGCCTGAGTTACCGTCTGAAGGGGGGGTTAGACGATGAAGGTCAAATTGACTGCAGTCTTGGCACTTGTTTTATTACTTGCTACAACTTTTTTTGCTGGAATTATTGAAGATTTACAAGTACAAGCGAATTCTGTAAAGCAAGAGATAAATCGTCTCAATTTGCGTTGGGATTCTGGAACAAATGCTCGTTACTTCCAGCAGTTTGAGAAGTTCAATATTGGACTTAATGAATTCTCAAAAAAGGTCAACGGTTATATAGAACTTCCTGATGTAGTTCAAAGGAAGATATTCAACTATCTCAGCAATCTAAAGAATTCTAGAAAAGTTGGTAAGTTTTCACCAGATAAGATGATCACTACAGACGATTTGATGATGTCTTCATTTATTCTTCTTGAACCAAAACCAGTTACTGAAAAAACGTTTTATAGACTAGAACCAGTGAAAGATCAATACTTACATGGAAGCTGCTGGGCATTTTCTACTGTTGCTGCATTTGAAAGTGCTTATGCAATACAGGTACTTGGCAAAGATGCAAGTAAAGGCAATATAGATGGAGTAGCAGATTTTTCGGAAAGATGGGTAGCATATCACAACATTGACTGGGATGTTTATGCCTATACAGGTTATAAATATGTTCAGGATAGGAATTCTCTTGAAGGCGGGAACGCGTATTTTGCTACTTATAATAGCATTCGGTATGGAATGATTGATGAAAAATCGGCTCCTTATTCAGATGTTTACCTTGTTTCTACTGAGCAAATGCCTCTTCCAGTTCAAGCATATGGCGCTCCACGAGTGAAAGCAAGCAAGACTGTAATGATTCCATCAGCAGCAGATGCTAAGGACCTTGGTTATAATTATGAAGAATATATCAATATGATCAAACGTGCTGTAAAAGAACTTGGTTCCGTCTCTATAGCTTTCACTGTTCCAGCAGATTTTTCAAACTACCAAAGAGGTATATATACACCAACTTCAAAAGTACAGTCTGGTGGACATGCTGTAACACTTGTTGGATGGGTATCTGGGGATGATTTAACCGAAGTAGTTCTAGGTTCTAAGGTTAATCCAAATGCTAAATCTATACTTGACGAACCACTTGAGGACGGAAGATACACATATTTTGATCCAATATTAAATGCTACTTATACAGCGAATTCATTCTGGATCATCAAAAATTCTTGGGGTTACTACTGGGGTGATGGTGGATACTATGTTGTTCCAGCCATTTCGGAAGAAGCCTATAATAGCAAGAAAGTCGGTTGGTGGATGCCAGAATATCGAGAAATGTTTGCTTTTGTCTTTGATACTTTGGATAAATACGAAGATGCAAATCTCGACATCAATAACGATGGAAAAATCGATGAAACTGATTTTACAGCACTTGTAGAAAAAGTTGGTTCAGATGAAGCAGATGATATCGTAAGATGTGATATTTCAATTCCAAATGATGGTATAATAAACGGTGATGATGTAGCGGTTTGGGTTTATCTTTACAACAAACTGGTTGGCAAATAGATAATTAAATAATGGAGGGGCCTTTGGCCCCTCTTTATTTTTCGAATTCGTTTTTCAACTACCTTTTCAAGTTCCTTTACTTCCATTACAGGTTTTGCTAGAGAGAATAGATAGTATCAACACTTGGTTCCATCATAGGATTTCTCCATTCTGAATCAATTCCACATGCGTGTCATACCAATTTAGTCAGAACTTATGCTCTGATTTCCTTGCAAGTCCATCTTTACAAACTAAGACTTTTTCTGGGCAACGAACACTTACATTAAGCAATGGGACAAGTATCCAATTGCATATATTATTACATGATGCCTAAAACAATAAGGAAACAGAAGTGTTGATTGTTGACATCATGTGGTATAATCTATATGTGGAAACAAGACCATGCCAAAGGGGAGGCGAAGTTAGTTATGCATAGAAGAATCCTATTTACTTGTTTTCTTTTATTAGTGAGTCTAGGTATGGCTGTCACCCAAACAGTTGTCCAACCAGTGGTCAAAATAGCTCAGAATATTCTCGTCCATTCAGTTGATCAAACATTTCCAGAATCTCTCTACAAGTCTGTTGGGGCAAAAACTTTTAGCGTCCAGTATATCCGGCTATTTGCTGATGAAAGCCAAAAAGCATACATAGTAAAGGCTTGGTACTTTCAACCAGGAAGTTCAACGATAAATTACCAGATAAGAATAGTAGATGAAAAGTCAAAAGAAGAATTCACATATGATTTCCCTGGAGTCAGAAATACGACGTATATTAGACTTGAACCAATACTTGTTATCTGTCCAAGGAATTCCAAAATATACATAAATAACCAACAGATTCCTGATGAAGTTGTAATAACGTCAGAGAATGTTAATGAAGTAGGGTCAATAATTTTACCCACAGGAATGTCGGATGCAAGACTGACGATTTTAACAAAGGCCAACTCAGGGTATAAAGAAATTACGCAAGAAATGTCTGTGTCAAAGAATGATGAGGTTTTTATACAAGTTGTTGCTGAAATGCTTTCGACAGGAACTTACAGAATAGACTTGAACAATCCGAATATAGTATACCCTTCAGAAGGAAAGCAAGGTAGAATTAGTATGAATGGAAGTTTTTACAAAATCGGTGCGGGATATTCTGCTGCTTCTTCTTCCCAATCTTCCACTGGCCAGTCTTCTACTGTTCAACCATTTCTTATATCTTCCGATATGGTCCAGATTGGCAAGCTTCCCGCAGGTGAGTACAGCATACTTGTAAATATAGAAGGTCTTGGGCAGTTTAACAGGAAACTTTTTGTTAAATAGCTCTATCAGTATATTTTGATATTTTATGAAAAAACTACTAATAGGCGATTACTGGCATAGCGGTTTTTATCGACAAGTTTAGAAAGCAAATAGAATCTTCAAATCATAGTCTTCGATCATAAGTTCACAGTTATAAGAATATGGTTTGGGGGAAAACTTTTCGAAGAATCTATTGTCAATAATATGAAGTACATGAGCTATGTGAACTATTCCATGTTAAGAACAACTTGACTATAAACAATTATACCATCTACATGGTCACACATAACTGGCTCAACTGAAGAATACATAAATGGATGCGGTGGAGAATATCTGTATGAACTATGTGTTCACAACAATCTTCTGATTCGGCAATCTGATAAATTCAAAAGCCCCCTTTTCGGGGGCTTTTTTGAATTATCAAATTACTCATGAATCAAACATGAAGAAACTCAAGCTTCTTTTGGCAATTTTCTAACGTTTTCTAACGTAATACGTATTTGTACCTTTACCATGTCTTTCGAGAAGTCCACTATCGACCATTCCTTTCAGAACATCCCTTGCCCTACGTTCCTTGACATTCAAAATTTCTTCGATATCTCGTCGCCTGATTTTCCCTTTTTCTTTTAGATAATCTAATATCTTCTTCTTGTCTTCATCCAAATGTTCCTCCGGCACTCCTCCGGCAGTCTCCGGCACTCCTCCGGCAGTCTCCGGCACTCCTCCGGCACTCCTCTCAACTGTTTTGTAAATTACGACAGTGAAAAAGCTCCCATCATCTTCGAATTTTGGCGGTTTCAAATCCCTTTCTCTGCATAGGTCGAGAATTCTCACTATGCCTGTTCCCCATTGTTCGATGTAGCCTATCTCCTTAAAAAATCTTGCAATGACCCTATTTCTTATCTCAGACCTACCCTTCATTATTAGCTCGACAGTTAAATTTCCTGGCAAACCACCCGGTGATACGATCTCAAGTCTATCGTCGAATATGAATACCTTTATATCGGATCCTCTCATCGAGTAGTCTCTGTGTACAACTGCATTTAAGGTTGCTTCCCTCAAAACTTCTAAAGGAATGACATACTCGTCGTATCTTCTGAATCCTTCAATTTTTCCAATCTTTTCCAAATGTGCAATGAGAAATTTTTCACACTCTTCAACCTGTCTATAAAGAGGGCCTGTAAATTCTTTTTGATCGATCAATTCCTTAGAGGCTCTTGAAATCCCGGAGAATCTTGCGCAACTGATTTTCGCATATTCGAATAGATCATTGCGACCGATTAGTAGTGCCCCACCAATTGTCAGATAATCTTTTCCACGGACATTTTTTACCAATTTCAAATTATACAAGTCTTTGAATTCGAGTTGTTTCCCGGTTAATCTTCTAAAATCCTCTCTTAGTCCTAAAAAGTCATCCATACTAAAATCAACGTCGTACAGTATATCCTCATCAAATGAGATATTCAACTTCTGCCTTTCTAAATCTCGGATACTTTCCTCGTTAGCTTTTCTTGTCGTGGCACCGATTCTGATATAAACACCTTCGGGCTTATTGTTCTTAAGAAGGTAATACGGTTTCTCTGGGCTAGGAAATACCTCAACGACTAAGATTTGTTTACCATCAATGTTGTTAATATAGATCTCAGGTACTATCTTTGGGCTACATCTATCGTTTATCAAATTCGTAATTTGATCCATCAAATGGTATATTTCATCTCCTGGAATGCCAATCACTTCTCTTGAATCGTTAACGCCAAATACTATCTTCCCACCCGAACCATTTGCAAATGCTACAACCGTTCTTAAGAAAGATTCTTTGTCTTTACTCGAAAGCCTTTCTTTGAACTCTAAATTCTTGCCTTCGCCTTTTTTGATTTCATCGCTTGTCATGATCCCACTTCCTTAAGTTATTCTTCTACACTTTTCTACTCTTATTGACCAATTATCAAATATCAAACATTTATCGTTGTTCATTACAAAAGTCCTATTACGGGATCGATCATTCTCCGTTCCCATTTGTCTTGTTTGTGTTGAACGTGCTTCCTACCGACCAGCCTATCAATCCACCGTAGACCACATCGGATAGCCAATGTTGGTCTGCCCACAGTCTTTGTGCAGAGAAGACAGCTGGAACGATGTACCAGTAATCTCCAAATCTTTCTGCCACCGGTGTAAATATCGACCAAGCAAGTGCACTGTGACCGGATGGAAAAGACTGAAAATCATAATTGGCCGATAGGAATGTGAGGTGGTATGGCCCGACGTTTTCGTAAGGTCTTGCCCTGCCAATGAGATATTTGATAATTCCAGTGATTGCCGCAGTCACGGAGAAACTCTCAAGTACTGTGAATGCAGTGTAACTATCAAATGGATATATAACTGCAGCAGTTAGCAACGCCATTGCAGTGAAATGAACATTTTCAAAGTCGTTCAGAAAACCAAGGAAGTCGCTTTTGGGTACTATCTTTCTCACTGTATCATCGATAAGAAACGTAGGTAATGCATAGAGAGATGCATCTTCTAATCTCAAACTAACGACATCTGCCTTAACTTCATCGATGGGTGAAAAAGTCAATGAAAAACTCATATTTTGTGGTGCGTCTGCAAAGCAAGTTACAACCAGTGAAAGAAGTATGAAGGCAAGCAAAGCGCCTAAGATGTGACTGTTCATCTACACTACCACCTTCTCCATCTTCACGTGCGGTATGCCTGCTTCTTCGAACACGTCGCTTACTACCGTGTATCCAAGCTTTTCATAGAAACCTTGAACTTGAATTTGAGCATTTAGCACATACTTTTTAGCACCTTTTTCTTTCAACACTCGCTCTATGTCTTCCATTATGCGCTTGCCGTATCCATAAGCTCGATACTCTTTGAGTACAGCAACGCGTTCTATCTTCCAAACGCCATCTTCTATCTGCCTTGCACGTGCCGTTGCAATTGGCATACTGAAGTGCTTGAGCAAAAAGTGCAGAGCTTCTTCATCTTTTCCATCGAGTTCTATCTCGCGTTCTATGTTCTGCCCGATTATGAAGACCATTTCTCTGATTAGCATGCACTGTTTGAATCGTATATCTGACATTTCGAAGTACTCGACTGTTATTGCGTTGTCGTATGCCTTCTTCATTCTCTCTAGACCTTCTTGAAGTAATGTTCTTGGGCATGCAAAATTCAGTCTAACACACTTTCCATCGCCAAAATCTGCGCCATCGTTCAAGTACACCCTCGCTTTATCTAAGAAAAACTGCTGAGGTTTGTCCACCCTCGCCGTCGAGCAGTCGATCCACATGAGGTACGTGCCCTCTGGCAATTCAGGTTTCAAAAGTGGCATGTTCAACGTGATGTACTGGTAAGCAAAGTCTCTATTTGCTTGCAAGTATGTCATCAATTCATCAACCCAATCACTGCATTTATAAGCCTCTTTCAGCGCTTCGACACTTAAGACGTTCGTCGAATTGAGTTCCATGTTTTCCAGATAGACTTTGTATGCCGCTCTTATCTTCTCATCCGGTATGATCCCGTACGAATTCGTGAGCCCGGCTATGTTGAACGTCTTTCCAGGTGAGTTCAATACCACAACATTTCTTTGTCCAACGTTTAGAAAACTGACAAATCGATGTGGATTGTAGATCAAATCAGCATGTATCTCATCCGAAATTACCATTATTCCATGTTTTTGCGTTATTTCGTACAACTTTTCCAGTTCTGCGTGCGTCCATACTCTACCAACTGGATTGTGCGGATTGGACAGTATGATCATCTTTGTGCGTTCATCGATTAACTTTTCCAAAGATTCAAGGTCCATCTGCCACTTCCCATCCTTTTTCACGAGCCTGTTTTCGATGACCCTTCTGCCGTTATTCTCAACTACTTTGAAAAATGGCGGGTATATCGGAGGTTGTATAATCACTTTATCACCCGGTTGTGTGAAAAGGTTGACGAAGAAAGAGAGCATCGGAACTACGCCGGGACCATCAACGATCCAAGTTCTATCTACATTCATGCCATATCGAAGCTTGTACCAATCGATTATTGCGTCGTAATACTCATCTGATCTAAATGTGTAGCCGAAAAATCCATGCTCGACGCGCTTTTTGAGTCGTTCAACGATCTTTGGAGATGTTGGAAAGTCCATACCCGCTACCCACATGGGCAGTACATCGTCACCGTAAAGTTTTAGTATCATGTCCCATTTGACACAATCAGTACCCAAACGTCCCTGAAAAACGTCGAAATCTCTAAAACTAGGCATTCTCATTCCCCCTTGTGTTGTATACTCTGTATAATTATACCATCTATATCTTCGTTGATGCTATACTCGTTCCACTGTTGGTGCTATAATATATCCGTGTAGATGTGAAGAATAATGTTTCGTGGGGGTGGCAGTAGTCATGAAGATGAATAATTTTACCGTATGGTTCATAATCGGTGTAGTTATCGTTGGATTGCTCGCTATATATGTGTACGAACATTTCAGATACTCACCTTATTCGCTCTTAGTAGATTTAGGGGTAATAAAGGAATATGTTGGTGACAGGCATATAGACCTAGCAGATTCTCAGTTGAGAAATGATTTTCGTAATCTTACAGCAGCATTCGATGAGCGTATGTCAGCATATAACTTTGCTTTGAAAATTGCTCCGATACTGTCCACATTGAAAGATGGCGTTACAAGAATTGAATTTCCACTGAAGAAGAAAGATGGAAGACTTCCTTTGAAATTCAAGTACATAGATGATGAGATAATCGTTGTTAAGAGTGACTGCGATGTACCAGTAGGTGCAAAGGTGTTGACCATAAATGGCTATCCAATTGAGCAGATAATAGACAAGTATGCTGAACTGTTCCCAACGTTAGATGAATATAAACAGAGATATTCATTTGTGGACAAGTTGCTTTATACATACCCGGTGATAATCGATGCGAATAGTATCCAACTAACATATTTAGCACCAGATTCGTATGCCCAGCGTCTATCGTACGTAAAGGCAGTTGAAGAGAGTATTAGATATCCAATGCCGATTTCAGTCTTCTCAAGAGGTAGAGATACATTCGTAAAGGTAAATACATTTTCGATTACAGACAAGAGGGAGATGCAAGCAGTAACTGAAATGCTTGATGAGGTTGCAAAAACTACTTCTGAAGGCTCAAGGACGTTTTTCGATTTAAGGTATGCAGACGATGGTGACGATGCGATGGTAACGACGATTCTCTCGCATCTGATTGATGAACCGAAGAACCTTTACCCATCGATGTACAGAAGATATAAAGATAGCATTGTATTAGCAGAACAAATTCCAATGACCCCAAGCGATAATAGGCTGAAAGGTGATGTGTACTTTCTCGTAGACCAGAGCTGTTTTTATACACCGCAGAGGACTATACTATTCTTCATCGCAGAAAATCAAATTGGTCAATGCATCGGAAGTATACCTGAAACAAGTCCAACACTGTACGTAGACGAATTTTGGAGGGTATTACCAAACACAAGAGTTTACGTAGCAATGCCAACGGAGAAAGCAAAGATCAGTCCAGAAAAATGGGACAGTTTTTTGACTGAAAACTCGAGCACCAGTCTGTTAAGTGATGCAGCATGGGTCAAACTGACAAAAGAAGCACTTTGTTCAAGAGAGAAATACGAAGAATATATTGAAAAGTTTGTAAGAGAATTTGATGAAGAATTCCACGAAAACAACGTAGCCCAACAACCTATTCCCACTCTATAGTGGCAGGTGGTTTTGAGGTTATATCGTAAACAACTCTGTTGATTCCTTTTACCTCATTGACTATCCTTTTTGCAACGTGATTTAAGAATTCATGTGGCAGCTTTGCCCAGTCTGCTGTCATACCATCTTCGCTCGTAACTGCTCTAAGTGCTACCACATTCTCGTAGGTTCTGTAATCGCCCATCACGCCAACGCTCTTTACTGGTAGCAAGACTGCGAATGCTTGCCATACCTTATCGTACAACTCCCACTTTTTAAGTTCTTGTATGAATATGGCATCTGCATTTTGCAGAATCTCCACCGATGCCCTATCTACAGCACCGATGATTCTCACGGCAAGTCCTGGCCCTGGAAATGGATGACGATTGAGTATGTTTTCAGGTAATCCCAGTTCCCTACCAAGTGCCCTAACTTCATCTTTGAATAGATACCTAAGAGGTTCTATGATTTCGAATGGTATATCTTCAGGTAATCCACCAACGTTGTGGTGCGTCTTTATCTTTGCACCAGCTTTTCTTTCAGCTACTTTGCTCTCGATCACGTCAGGATAAAGCGTCCCTTGTGCCAAATATTTTATGTCACCGAATTTCTCTTTCAATTTCATCGACTCTTCGTAGAACACATCTATGAACATGTGACCTATTCTCTTTCTTTTCTCTTCTGGATCTTCTATTCCTTCAAGCACATTGAAGAACTTTTCAGAGGCATCAACGTAGTGAATCTTCATACCTATTGCCTCGAATTGCTCTATAACATCCTTACCCTCATCCTTTCTAAGTAGACCGGTATCTACGAATATGGGAACAAATCTATCTGGAACTGCCTTATGTAGTAACATTGCAACAACAGATGAATCGACACCACCAGATAGACCGAGTATCACTTTTCCGTCCTTTATACGTTCTTTCAACTCCTCTATCATACGTTGAGCAAAATTCTGCATAGACCAGTTTGGTTTAAGACCCGTCACCTTCTCTAAGAAATTTCTCAATATTTCTTTCCCACACTGCGTATGGACAACTTCTGGATGAAATTGAACACCGTAATATCTATCATCGATACTTCTAATGGCGGCATATGGTGAATTCTCACTCGTGGCAATTGATTCAAAACCATCGGGTAATTTCTCAACTCTATCGGAATGGCTCATCCAGACTATAAATTCTTCTGGTAAACCATCAAATATGCCAACACTTTTCTCAACAGTCAACTCGGCAGGGCCAAATTCCCTGCTCGAAGATTTCTCAACACGCCCACCAAGTTGATGCACGAGCGCCTGAAGACCATAGCATATACCCAATGCAGGAAGGTTACTCTTAAAAACATATTCTGGGATTTTTGGAGAATCTTCGTCGTAAACGCTGGATGGACCACCGGATAGGATGAATGCAACAGGGTGGAGCTTGGTTATGTTCTCTTCTTTCTCGTCATACGGTACAAGTTCACTGTAGAAGCCAAGTTCTCTGACACGCCGCAAAATGAGCTGAGTGTACTGCGAGCCGAAGTCTATTACAATAACCGCTTGCTTTTCCATTTTTCTTACCCCCCACGATCTCTCTATAATTTGTCTTTCCCAACACAAAGAACTTACCACACAAGCGTCGTGAGTTCAAGAAATAATAGATTAAATTTGGTTTTCATAATATTTCATAATTGAAGACTTGTGTGAAATACAAGGAAATATCTAAATCAATTTTGCAAAGGTAGACCATATTTTCTAACTCTCTATATCTTGTAATTTTCGGTGAGCCTTTTCAATTCTTGGGATATTTCGCTCAATTTTTTTGCATCATTACTGGTCTGCACTGATTGAGTGAACTACCCCCACCTATAGAGGTGGGTGGCTTCGTGGTCAATACTCGTAACCGAGCAAGTTTCCCCACGCTCGAAGGGCTGTTCCTTCCCCAGAAAACAAATCATACTGCTAATTTTACCAAGTTCTTTGCCGCATTTATATCTCTGTCATGTTTAGCACCACATTTTGGACATTGCCACTCCCTTATGGCTAAGTTCTTTACATCTGGATTTTTATATCCACATTCACTACAT